>JAEEGL014137082.1_pt1 | contig 19313 bp, 14 predicted proteins | sample 9134231 | NCBI WGS metagenome assembly JAEEGL01 (sample SAMN16246548, study PRJNA631951) | gut metagenome | biome: gut microbiome; feature: rumen; material: fiber-attached | host: Bos | place: Iran: Karaj | collected 2018-10
AGACCCCAGTCCTCTTCGTACACGATCTCGCCGCCGTTGTCGGTGATAAGCTTGGTGTACTTGGCAACCGCTTCCTTCATCTGGACATCAGACAAAACGGGAGTTGCAATGAAAACGGTTTCGTACTGTTTGATCATTTTGTTAGTAATTAAGTAAATACAAAGCCCCTTGTAAAAAGGGGCTGCAAAGATAGGAATATTTTCGGGAATAACAAAGAGTTTCCGCTTTCCGCTACTCGACCAGCTTCAGCTGGGTCGCCACGCAAGTCAGCAGTTTCTCCATGATGATGGGCTTCGTGATGAAGTCGTTGGCACCCAGCTGAAAGGCGCGTACGATATCCTCGTTGGAATTGAGCGCCGACAGGATCACGATGCGGATATTCTCGGTCGCGGGATCGGCGCGCAGGCGCCGGAGCACCTCGAAGCCATCCACCCCGGGCATCATCAGGTCCAGCAGGATCAGGTCCGGCCGCTGCTCCGCCACGGCGTCCAGCGCCTCCTGGCCACCCGACAAGGTCTGGAGCTGGAAGTTGAACCTGGATAGCATCTTTCCGATCAGCACCAGGTTCAGGGGTATGTCATCCACTGCCAGTACGCGGTAGCGAGACAGGTCCATTTCTTGGTTGTAAAGGGGCGTCATCATAAGCTGTCAGTGTGGGATTGGTTCTGACGATCGAAGGTGGCAAGCCAGATTTTCGGCGTCATTCCGGTGATTTTCTTGAAGATATTGTTGAATGAGGATGCGCTGGTGAATCCGCAGGCCGTCGCGATCTCTAATTGCTTGGCCCCGCGGTGCGAAATGATGTACTGCTCCGCATAATCGATCCGCAGCGTGTTGATAAAGTCGGGGAACGCGAGATTGTAGGAGTTGTTGACCAGACGCGAGATGTAAGTCTTGTTGGAGTGGAGCCGCTCCGCCACGCTGTTCAGGGTCAACCCCGGCTCCAGGAACGCCTGCTCGTGCAGCATCAGGGCTTCGAACCGGGACAGCAGGCTGTCGTCATCCCTGGAATTGGCTATGGCGGAGATGATGCTGCCCGCCATCAATCCCGGCTGTTCGCCGGGTATCGGCGCATCCTCCCCGTCTTCATCAGGCAATGCAAGACCAAACCTGCTCTGGATGCGGTTGAGGACATCCTCTTCCGCATCTTCCATCAGGTCGGAAATCATCTGCTCCATGATTTCGTCCTTGCGGGCGTTGTCGTAATTAAAGTGGGGACCGTTCTTCACTTCCCGGCTCGAAATCGTCTGCTTCGAGCCGAACAACGCCGTAAAGCAGAAAAGGAAGAGCCCAGCCGTGATGAACACGGCCAGAAGGGTGGAGATCCAGGGATGCGCCATCAGCGTGGCGTGAGTCAGGAAGGCTTTGGGCGCCAGGAACAGCGTAAGCAGCAGGACGTTGAAAAACTGGATTTCCAGTACGCGCACCTGCTCTCCCTGGCGCAGCTTGCGCAGGTGCCGGGGGCGGATATCATCCTTTCGGGCGAGGAGGATCATTTTCAGGCCATAGACAAGCCCTTCGCCTACGATCACGCCGCGGAAAGCATATACAGTTATGAAGACATATGCCTGTATCAAGCTGTTCTGGATCGCACCCAGTTTCTGCGGGCCGGCCTGGTACATCCTGGACTGGATCTGCTGGATTTCTTCGGGACCCACGATCAAGATCAGCATCAGGGCTGTGGAGCCGAGGATGGCCGGGAAGATAATCCAAAACATCTGTATCGGCTTGAAATGCTCCTGCCCGCGCAGGTGCATCAAGTATATCCAAGCCAACGGAATCACCGCGGGTGCCGTTATCTGGCCGACCACCCCCCCGGCGAGCGGCATCGGGGAGGTCGTGTCGGGTGCGGCATAGCACGCGTCGGAAAACAGGAACAGGGCTGTAAGGCCCGCCAGCCACATCAACTGCACGAAAGTGCCTGTTCTGGCGATCATCATGGAGAAGATGATCATCCAGAACAGGCAGACTATGGCTGGTAAATAGATCAGGAAGTCGTAGAGCATTTAAGATTTGTTAAAAAGTATCATTGTTTTCGTAGATCTTGGTCTCCCAGCTGGCCACCGAGGGGGCGAAGGTGATTTCGTGGTAAACCGAGCTCAGGTCCAGGCCGATGTGGAAGGTGTACTGCTTCCCGTACTCGAACTCATTGTTCTCCAGCAGGCCGTAGAGCATGTAAGTGGCAGTCTGGTTCTCCAGCGGAGCGTAGTAGAATCCGTTGTGGGTGAATCCGTCCACGTCGAACACCACCTCGACGCACTGCTTGCCAAGTTCAATCTCGTCCGGGATGGAGTAGTAGCGGTGGCTGTCCATCATCCGGTCCTCGAGGGTCTCGTGGCCGACGAATTTCTCGTTCTCGCTGCCCACGCCGACCGGGGCGTTGCCTTCGAATACGACCTGTCTGCGGTAGTAGCCCTGGCGATCCCAGGAGCCGCCGTCACCTTCGAGATCGTTGGTGTACACACCGGCGGAGGCCACGTTGGTTGCAGTAAGTTTGCGCAGGTGGATCAGGCCCTGGAGCTCCTTCACAGGCGTGGCGTCACAGACCTTGAAGCCGATGTCGTTGGTGATGTGCTGGAACACGAGAGGAACCATATTGAGCTGGTTGATGGCCTTCTCCACGGTCTTGGAGACGAGCGGACCGGCCTCCGTTTCTTTGATGGTATAGGGGATGGAATAGTTCCGGAGATCCTCACCATAGTCCACTCTGGCTACGTGGGGATAATAGGCGCTGAGGAGGAGATTGTCCGAATCATTCCAGTAGTAGCTGTCGAATTGGCCGCTGAACTGGCCGGAGTTGTTCTGGTTGACAGGCTGGTTGTTGATGACAAGCTCGTGGCTGGCCATGTTGTAGCCGATCAGACCGAAAGGACGGTTCGGATCGAGCGTGACGGCCTGGTCACCATCGGTTCCGACAAAGGAATCGGCCTTGGTGACGCCCTGGCCATAGCGGGTTACGACCTTTCCCTCACGGGTGACGAGCACGTCGAAATCGATTTTGTGCTTCGTCCGGGTGGTCTGCTCATTGCCGAAGCCGGGCAGGCTAGGCTCGTCGTTGAGGTTCATGCAGGAGGTGTTGGCAGCTGCTACGATGGCGATGCCGAGGATCAGGAGGTAATTAATCTTTTTTTCATAATAATAAAATGTTATGTATTAGTTTCTTAATTTGCTTGAGGAGTTCACTTCGTTGTCTTGTCTTCCTCTTTCCAAGTGCAAAGTAAATACATTTTTTTTAATTCGCAATTTTTTTTGAAAAAAAATATAAAAATTTTTGAATCGGAAATTTTTCGCCTTGTGTTCGACCCTCTTCGTGTGGGATGGAAAGGATCGGTTGCTGCGCCTTCCTGGAACCGGCTTGACGGTCTCGCCTTATATAATATAAAGGTATATAGGGCCGAATTTGATACTTTTGAGCAAAAATATACAAAGGTTTATACGATTGAGTAATTTTTTCGTAAACATTTAAAAAAAATTGTTTGTTTTTTGAAATCTAATATTTATCTTTGTGTGTCCAAAATGCGATTCGCTCGTCCGTCGGGCATTTGCAATTCGGCAACCCGGTTTCGGGCAATTGAAAGAAATTAGTTTTTATCAAAAAATGAGACAAATGTTTATATCGTTTCTCGGAAGCAAGTTGGCTCGAAACAAGGCCGCGCTGCTGATTGCGGCATTGGGCTTTGTCTTCGCCTTTGCTTCCTTGCCGGCTAGGGCTCAGGATACGGAGTATCGAGAGGAAGTGATCATCTACTTCCCCTTTGACGATGCGACCTTGTATCCGGATTATCTCGACAACCGTGAGTCTTTCGCGCGATTGGATTCTATTTTTCGCGCGCGCACCTATGCAGACGTCGATGCAGTCCTCGTGATCAGCAAGTCCTCCCCGGAAGGCGCTTTTGTGTACAACCAGCGACTTTCCGAGCGTCGCGCCCGCTCGATGAGCAATTACCTGCAGGAGCACTATCCGCTGTACATGGACAAGGTGACGATCGTCGCTGACGATGAGTCCTGGGGTGAATTCCGCGCCGCCATCATGTCGGACACGGAGATTACCGACGGGACGCGGGAGCGCATCCTGAACATCGTTGACTCCGACTCCGACCCGGACCACAAGGAGAGCCTGCTGAAATCACTCCCGAGCTGGAGGTACTTCTACAGGAAGTATTTCCCGGAGCTGCGTTTCTCCGCCATCACCCTGGTCTTCGTCCGTCCGGAGGAGTTCGTGATCGCAGATGAGCCCTACTACGTCCCGGTCGAGCCGATCGCGATGAAGGAGGACGACCTGACGGTCCCGATGCTCCGGAGCAAGCGTATGATCGCCGCCCTCAAGACCAACCTCCTCTACGATGCGGTCACGGCCCTCAACTTCGAAGTCGAGGTCCCCATCGCCGACCGTTGGAGTATCATGGTCGAGGACGTCTTCCCCTGGTGGGAGACCGGCAACAAGTACTGTCTGCAGATGTGGGAAATGGGCCTCGAAGGCCGTTACTGGTTCCGTCCCTGGAATCCCCGCGGCAAGGACAAGCTCCGCGGCTGGTTCGCCGGCCTGTACGGCATGTCCGCCAAGTACGACTTCCAGTACGACCGCGACATCGACTGGCAGGGTGAGTACTGGTCCACCGGCCTGACCGGCGGTTACGCGATGCCGCTCGGCCGCAAGAAGTGGGGCAACCTCGAGTTCAGCCTCAGCGCCGGCTACCTCAACACCCAGTTCCGCCACTATCAGCCGACGGACATCTACGACAAGTTGATCCACGACCGCCCGCTCGACGGCAAGGCCTCCTACGTGGGCCCTACCAAGGCCAAGATCAGCCTGGTCATCCCGATCAATGTTCTCAATCCCATCAAGAAGTAGGACAGCCATGAATAACAGATTATTCCGCGCTTCCGCCGCGCTTCTGGCGGTTCTTTCCGTGGTCGCTTGCCACCGCCGTCCGCTCTATGACCTCAACGAGCAGGTCAAGCTTATCGTCGAAGTGGATACCGACAACATCAAGAACATCACGAGCGACATCTACAACCCGGCGATCCCGGTCCCCGACCTGACCACCGACATGCTCCGCGCGATGATCTATGATCCCGATACCGACAAACTTCTCACCCAGGCCTTCGTGTCCGAGAAGACGGTCAATGAGAGGGGTCACCAGGTTCTCAGCACCACGCTTGATCTGGGGGTTGGCAACTTCGACTTCCTGGTCTATAACTTCGACACCCCGAACACGCTGATCACCGGCGAGGACAACCAGACCACCATCAAGGCCTACACCGAAGGGGTCCCTGTCACCGACATCGAGAACCTTTCCGTGGTCGAGGAACCGGATCACCTCTTCGTCGCGCGTGTCCCCGACGTGCGTCTCGTGATGAGCGATGAACTCAAGGTCGTCGAAGCCACGGCCTATCCCATCATTGATACCTACTATCTGCAGATCCCCGTCGAGGGTCTGAAGAACGTCTCCACCGCCAGCGTGGTGCTCTCCGGCCTGTCGCCGTCCAACACCTTCGGCCCCAACGTCCATACCAACTCCAACTCCGGTGTCTTCGTGGACCTCATCAAGAGCACGGATCCCAAACTGGAAGGTGACAACAAAGACGTCCTCTGCTGCATCTTCAGCACCTTCGGCAAGCTCGACAGCTTCAGTTCCGACGCCTTCTTCACGGCCAACGTAGCCGATGGCCGCGGCACGGTCCACCAGCTTACCATCAACCTCGACGAAGTGTTCAAGTCCGCCAACGCGATCGACCACCACTGGCTCCTGCTCGACGATATCTGGGTGATTCCCGATCCCGACGTGCCCGGCACGTCCGACGGTGGCTTCCAGCCCGAAGTAATCGATTGGGAGACCGAGGAGGGAGGCATTGCCCTGTAATCAATTCAATCATATATAAATCAATTATCAACAAATAATCAATCAAATGAAAAAGTATTTATTTATCTCTGCCGTAGCGCTCGCAGCGCTCGCCTCCTGCTCCAAGGTCACCTCTACTTATGAGGCGCCCGATCAGGCCATTACCTTCCAGGTTGCGAACTATGCATCTAGGACGAAGGCGAATATTAGTGTTAAGCCTGAATACACATCTTTCAAGACCTATGCTTATTATTATTCTGCGGGCACTGCTACTAATCCGAAAAATGGTACCGCTCAGCCTTTTATGAATCCTGAGACGATTAATTTCGTTAGTCCAAATTGGACTCCGAGTCGTACTTATTATTGGCCTAAGACCGGTACGATTAACTTCTATTCTTTCGCTGGTATTCCTGATCTCACGATTAATGAGACAACTGGAACTGCGACTGCTAATATTACTGTTGATGGTACAGCCACGAACAATATCATTGTCGCTGATGCCGCAATGGGACTGAACAATCCGGCCGCAGAGTATAAAATGGATAATACGGCTCTTGAAAAAGGTGTCCCGACTCTGTTCCGCCACATGCTTGCAAAGATTAACTTCAAAATTCTCTTGGACGCTACCAATGCTGATACGGGTTTCTCATTCAGTGTTAATACTGTTGCTGGTACTTTAATGAGTATTCCTAGCGCAGCAACGATGACTGTTACTTATGGTACTGACAACAAGGCTGTTCCGGCCTTCACTGCTTTCACCACTGCTAAGGCGAATTTGTCCAATAAGGCGGTTACATTAAACGCAACGGCTGGTAATACTTCTGGTGATGCTGTAGCTTTTACTGATGAGTTTGTTGTTATCCCTCAGAATGCTGCATCCATTCCATTTACGTTCAGTTATACTTTGACCAGTACTTATACTCCCACGACGGGAACAGCTTCTGTCGTAACGGAAACGGTTCCTGTTAGCATTACGATGGATGGTTTCAGTGCCGGAAAGGTTTGGGAACCGAATACGGTTTACACCTACACTATTAAGATTTTGTCCAATGGTGAGGTGATGCTCTTCGATCCGGCTATTGAAGATTGGGTTGATGTTCCTTCTGCTGGTGAGACCACTGTTCCGGCTGTATAGTTTTAGTTTATTTGATGTAGCATGAAGAAGTATATCATCCTTTCCGCCGCTGCGCTTCTTGCGCTCGCCGCGTGCTCCAAGGTCACGCCGAATGCTGAAAACAACCAGCGACAGATCAAGTTTCAGGTTGCCAACTACGTCAACACGAAGGCGACCCAAGGCCTGAAGTTCGAGAACCCCGATTTCGGCACCTACGCCTGGTTCAACGCTACCGATCCCTTCATGGAGAACGAGAAGGTCGGTCTCGTAAGCGGCGAGTGGACGACGGTCAACAACGTCTATTACTGGCCCAAGACCGGTTCCATCGACTTTGTCTCCTTCTCCCCATTCGACGCTGCTCCGACTGTAGCGAAAGGTACGGCTGCCGGCTCCTATACGATGACCTTCGCGAATTACGAAGTCACGCCTGAGCAGCCTGCAACTACCGGGACCACCGGTGCGGCAGCCGATCCGCTGGTCCTCGACCTGATGTACGCTGATGTCGCTACGGCTTCTGCTAATGTTGATGAGATTACTGACGACCTCGAAAAGGGTACGACTGACTCGGGGTACACCGGTGTTCCAACCCTCTTCCACCATGCCCTCGCCAAAGTCGGTTTTACCATCCAGGCCAATTTCCTGGAGTATGAAGCAACCCTCGCTGATGGCAGCAAGAGCAAGACCTCATGGAAGATTACGCTGAACAGTGCAAAACTCCAGAAATTCAACAACAAGGGTACCCTCGCCCTGACCTGGGCAAGTGGTGCCTGGACCGGAAGTTGGGCTCCCACCGCCGATGTGACGGAGCTTGATGTGATGCCGGGTGCTGCTTTTGATCTCGATGTTGATGCGACTCCGCTCAAATCGGATCTCTTCGTCCTGCCGCAGACGCTTGCTGCCCAAGAACTTGTTCTTAACATGACCATTGAGACTACGCTTGCAAATGGTCTTAAGATCACTGAGACTTATGAGCCGGTCGTCAGCCTCAAAGACATCACGACCGCCTGGGGTATGAACCAGATCACCAACTACGTGATTAAGATCAAACCGACAGCCTCGGATGAGATCATCCCTCATGACGATGATCCTGAGGATGTGGTCATTACCTTCGATCCTGCAGTGGTGGACTGGACTACCGTTACGGCTGAGACAACCATCCAGCTCTAAATTTTACCGGCCGGAGGCGGCTGACCCTGCCTCCGGTCACCAAGACTGAATATAATAATTAATAAATAAGGTAAAAGATGAAAAGATATCTCATCCTCGCAGCCGCAACGCTCGTAGCGCTCGCCGCCTGCTCTAAAGTCGCTCCGGTCGCCGAGTCCCAGTACGAGATCAGCTTCCAGGTCGCCAACTTCGCGACCAAGGCCAACGTAGCCTTCACTAATGTCGATTTTGGTACCTACGCCTGGCACCATGCCGAAGATGCCACCGTCACCCCGTTCATCACGAATGAGAAGGTGGCCCAGAAGGGCACCGACTGGAAGACCGTCGCCAACACCTACTACTGGCCCAAGACCGGCAAGCTCGATTTCATCTCCTACTCGCCGTACTCCGCCGACAAGGGCCCGGTCGTGACCGAGAGCACTATCGACTGGAAGGCCTACACCGTGGGTGCTGACGACCTGATGTATGCCGACAAGGCCAAGGACAAGACGGAGAACGAAGGCGTCTATACCTCCATCTCCGGCACCACCGGCGTCCCGACGCTCTTCCACCACGCCCTGGCGAAGCTCAGCTTCAAGGTCAAGGCCGCCTTCCTGGAGTACACCAATCCGGAGAACAAGAGCAAGACCACCTGGGAGGTGACCCTCAAGAACGCCACCCTGAGCAAGCTCTACAACACCGGCGACCTCGCCCTTACCCTCGCCGCTGACGGCCAGGCCTGGACCGCCGCCAAGGGTTGGGTGGTGGACAACTCCAAGACCGCCGCCGACACCGAACTCGTGACCGAGGAAGCCCCCGGCAAGGTCCTCGGGACCACTGCCGCCGATCTCCTCGACGGCGGGAGCATCTACGTCCTGCCGCAGGCCCTCGCCGCCGGTGCGCAGAAGATCCAGATTGTCCTCCATATCAAGACCAACCTGCCCAACGGAAAGGTGATTGAAGAAGACTTCGACCAGGTGTTCGACCTGGCGGCTCTCTCCAAGATCAAGGAGTGGAAGATGAACCAGAACATCATCTACACGATCAGCATCAAGCCGACCAAAGACTTCGATCCTGAGAATCATCCTGATGATCCTGAGGATGCCACCATCACCTTCGACCCGGCCGTCGTTGACTGGGAGACTGTGGCGGATGAGGCGATTATCCAGATCTAAGGACTTTTACTGGCCGGAGGCGGCTGACCCTGCCTCCGGTCGCCAAGGCCGGCAGCAGCCGGCGCAGAAACGAAAGAAACAGAAATAGTAATAAAAAACGAAGAGATGAAAAAGTATTTGATCCTCACCTTCGCAGCAGCCGCCGCCCTGGCGGCCTGCTCCAAGGTCAACGTCGCAGACAATGCGCAGGACCGTCCCATCTCCTTCCAGGTCGCCAGCTTCCCGAGCACCAAGGCCGACCCGGAGGACTACAAGACGGACTACGCCGACGTCCCCTTCGGTGCCTATGCCTGGTTCAAGGGCAACACCGCAGCGGACAACGCCGTGTTCATGACCAACCAGAAGGTTTCCTACAACAAGGCTGAAAACGCCTGGCTGCCTGACGGCTCCACCTACTACTGGCCCAAGTCCGGCTCGATTGACTTCATCTGCTATTCTCCGTTCTCCACGGACACCAAGATGATCGCCATCGCCGAGGACAAGATCGCCTTCACCGGCTACACCGCCGCTGCTGACGACCTGATGTACGCCGACAAGGCCGTGGGTCTCAAGGACAATGTCAAGACCTACTACTACAACGGTGTCCCCGTCCTCTTCCACCACGCCCTCGCCAAGGTGGCCTTCCAGGTCCGCGCCGCGTACGTCTCCAAGAAGGCTGAGACCGGCGATGTCACCAAGTGGGAGATCTCCGTCAACAGCGCCACCGTCAAGGATGTCCGTCCTACCGGCGACCTCACCCTCGCGCTGAGCGGCACCACCTGGACCGTTCCGGCCAGCAAGGTCTGGACCCCGGGCGATGCCACGAAGGATATTACCCTCCCGGTGGAGGATCTCGGACTCCTTACCGCCGAGGCCCAGCCGATCGGCGCTTCCCAGTTCTTCATCCCGCAGGCTCTGAGCCTCGGCCAGGAAGTGGTCCTGAATATTACCATCAAGACCTACCGTGACTCCGGCAAGGGCTTCGAGCTCGTCCTGACAGAGAACAACATCGAAGTCAAGGCTCCGCTTTCCACCGGCAACCTCCCGCAGTGGGGCATCAACCAGGACATCACCTACACCTTCGTGGTGTCCCCGACCCGCTACGACGGCAAGGATCCTGATGATCCTTCCAAGCCGGTCGATCCTACCGATCCCAACCTCGACAAGGCCGTTATCAAGTTCGATCCGGCCGTCTCCGAGTGGGAGGTTGTCACCGTCGATACCAACATCATCCTGTAATCAGCATACGTAAGAGATAATGAAAAAGTTTTTTTATCTGATTGCTGCCGCGGCACTCCTGCTGCCCGCCTCCTGCGCCAAGAACACCCTGGCGCCGGCGGATGGCAACCGCCAGATCGCCTTCACGACGGCGTCCTACGCCACCAAGGTGGGCATCTCCGGCACGCAGTTCCCGACCACCGAATCCTTCGGCGTCTTCGCCTGGACGGAGGGTACCACGGGCCCTTACTTTATGGACAATGAAGTTGTTTCCCTCCGTGCGGAGGACGGCATCTGGACCACGGCCACCCCGTATTTCTGGCCCCTCGACCAGACCGTGGACTTTGTCTGCTTCTATCCCGCCGAGATGACGGCGATCACGGTTGACAAGGCCAAGATCAGCTATGTCGCCTATGACGTGGAGGCCAACCCCACGGTTGATGTGATGTATGCCGACAAGGCAGCCGGTTTCTCCGACTACCCGGAGCGCGTGCCCGGCTCGGCCACCGGCTACACCGGCGTGCCCGCCATCTTCCGCCACGCCCTCTCCAAGATTTCCGTCGATATGAGCCTTGCCTATTCCCACAAGGAAGAGGCTGACGGCACCGTCACCGATTGGGAGGTAACCGTCAACAGCGCCTCGCTGAGCGGCGTCCACATGAAGGGTGACTGCGAGCTCACCCTCGCCGATACCCCGACCGTGGGCCTCGTCGGCTGGGTCAAGCCCGAGGGCAACGTCTGGACTGCGGACCAGTCCGTCCTCGAGACCAAGAATTACCTCGAGGCCGCTACGGCCCTCGAAGCAGGGAAGAGCGTCAGCGCCGTCCCTGAGATGTTCGTGCTCCCGCAGACGCTTGCTGCCGGTCAGCAGAAGGTGGACCTCAACATCACCATCAAGACCATCCGCAACGGCAAGCTTTTCCTCTCCGAGACGATGGATGTCTCCGCCGACCTTATCGTGCCCGGCAAGATTACCGCCTGGCAGATGAACCATGCGATCGCTTATCGCCTCAGCGTCCGGCCGACCCGCTCGAGCGGTGTCGATCCCTCTGACCCGTCCAAGCCCGTCGATCCCAACGATCCCGAGCTCAAGGATGTCAGGATCAGCTTCGATCCCGCCGTCAGCGGCTGGGATGTCGTGACCGTTGCCGGTGAGATCGCCCTCTAACAGAACGAAGATAAAAGATATACAATATGAGAAATTTGACAAAATACGCACTGCTCTGCGGTTGCATTCTTGCCCTCTCCGCATCCTGCGACAAGACTATCGAGCCGTCAGGACCCGGTTTCGAGGTGGACGAGAGCGCGCCGATCAGTTTCAGCACTGGCGTCGTCGGGACGAAGGGACTGCTCGATGGTGGCACTGCATTGGCGAAGGAAGGCACGACTCTTCAGGTTTACGACTATCTGTCTGAATTCAGCGGGACCATCAATGGTGCGAGCGCTGGCTATTACATCGACAACCTGTTGACCTATGGTGCAAACAACGCCGATGGTAGTTCTACTGACAAAAAGTGGCAATTCCCTTCAAACCGCAAGTACTACTGGACCAAGACCGGTACGCACAAGTTCTTTGGTTATCTGACCAAGGACGGCACGCAGGCATACGCCGGCACCACGACCTGGACCGCTACGACACAGGTTCTTTCAGTCAACAGCTTCGCCATGACGCCGGATAAAGCCCAGTTCGATTTCAGTTACTCCGACATCGTGACAAGGAATGCTGCCGTTCCGGAAGATCGTGTCGCCGTCCCTCTCAACTTGAGGCATCTCTTTACAGCCCTTGCTGTGAATATTGTGAACAAGACCGGCGTGGGCATCTCCCATGTCAGCGTCACCTTGACCAATGTTCATCCGGAGCAGTCCGCGACAATCGACTGGAACGATGAGCAGACCGATAATTATCCTAAGGTGGACTACACGCCCACGCTGGCCAACCAGACGCTGGAGAATGCCTCTGATATGCCGCTTGGGACTGTAGGGACTAAGGAAGCCCCCATTGCTAACAACAACGATGACGATCCGTCGCCGCTCTTCAGTGGCACTGATGGAGCGTATCGTCTCCTCTGGCCGCAGGCCATTCTGCAAGACCAGACCACTTCGGAGGAGGACGGCCAGTTCATCGTCGTGACTTTCGACCAGTCAACCAAGACTTACACGGCTGCGCTGAACGATGCCTTCAAGAACATCACTGCCCTGGAAGCAGGCAAAAAGTATCTCCTCACGATCACCATCACATCTGCAGAAGTGATCTTCAATGTCCAGGTGGATGATTTGACGAATATGAACGACCCGGATGCGCCTGCTGGCGATTACGAAGGCGAGCACTTCTATTTTGAATCATAACCTTGAAAAAATGACAGTTATGAAGAAATACTATATTATAATTGCAGCCCTGGCGACTGCGACGCTGACTTCCTGCGTGAAGGAGCAGTTCTCTACTGAATTGAGCCCCTTGGGCGAGAATGCTGTCGCGTTCGTCCTCGGTGGTGCATCTACCAAGGCCGCGGACATGGCACCGATAACGAAAACAGGGATTACCATCCCGATGGGCTCGGACAATCAGGGAAATAAACTCTATCTGCAAGAGACCATCGAGGATATGAACCCGACTCTATCGACCAAGGGTTCCCCTGCCTATACCCTGAACGTTGGAACTTTGTATCCGAAGATGGGAGTATATGCCGATGGCGGTAACTTTGGCCGGGATACTGTCCATTTCAAAGCGCAGGACATGTATGCGAATCTCAATGGCGGCCAAGGTTGGAGATATAGCAAAGAATATAGCTCCTCTCCCTGGTCGGATGATACTACCCCCGTAGATTTCTATTTCAACATGCCTGCGGATCCGACCGGCGTGTCCAATTTGAATTATTCTAACGACGATAAGACTATTTCGTTTACGTTCAATTCCCCCACCAACGGTGCCGCGCAGCAGGACATCCTCTTCTCGCACACCGCAGTGAGCAAAAACCAGCATGACAGTTACCTTCCGAACGGCGCTCCCGTCATGATGTACCACGCCCTCACCGGTGTGAAATTCCGCAACGGACATGACAACGACGGCTCCACCAAGACCGTCATCAAGAGCGTCAAGTTCAAGGGCCTCAAGTCTTACGGCATCTGCACGATCACTCCGGATGGAGAAGGAAGATCGAAGGACAAGGTCTTATGGGAAGGGCTGAACAACACTGCCACGTTCACCATGGGATTCAACAATCCTCCATACGATAAAACTGCCGGAGCCGATAACCCTGACGGTACGGTTTCCTATGGTACGGAGGAAGGTGAGGTTTCTACATTCAACGAAACCACCTGGGTCGATGCCGCCGCCGACCATAATCTGAACGACGAAGACGGCTCCATGACCTTCTGGTTCATCCCGCAGACGATCGACGAGAGCGTCACTCTGGAGGTTACCTTCCTGGTGAAGACTCCGGATACTCCTAACGGAACGGAAGTTCCTCATATCATTGAGTTTGGTAAGCTGTTGACCCAGACAGAAGGCGAGGGAGACGATGCTGTGACGACACGCACCGAGTGGAAGGCTGGCGAACTCCGCACCTACACCCTGAAGCCGTTCGACGTGGACGTCGAGATCTTCGACGAAATGAACAATGAGGAGGGCGGCGGACTCACGAAGGATAATCTCCATGTAACTAATACCGGTAACGTGGCCGAATACGTCCGTATTATGGTCATCGGTAACTGGTACGGCTGGAAGCCGGGACAGTCACGGAGTGAAGAGCCCAGCATCATGGTCGGTTATCAGTACCCGTCTGCGGCGGCAGCCGAAACTGCAGGACACCCGGAGGATCCTATGGTTACGCCGTGGTTCCGGGAAGATCCTACCTTCGCGGCAGGATTCGACAGTTCGTTCGCAGGAGGACGTCCTGTTGCCTCCTCCAAGTGGAAGAGAGGTACGGGCAGTTATTTCTACTACACGGATATAATCGGCCCTGGGCAACAGTTATCCGGCACGGATGCCCTTTTCCAACATTATGAATTGGATGAGGATATGATCCCGACCATTTATGTCCCTGTATCCAATCAGACCACCCGTGCTGAGGCCGTGGGAGTTCACCTGGTGATGGAAGTCGTCGTCCAGGCCATCCCCGCCACCGTGAATGGCGAAGAGGTTAGTTGTTGGGAGGCCTGGTCTTATGCCGTGGGCAAGGAAATCAAGGCGAAGTAACAAAGACTCCAATCAAAACATATAAATGATTTTTACCATGAAAAAAACAATCAAATATATTGCTTTCGGGATCGCTTTGCTGATGTCCTTTACCGCCTTGAATGCGCAGACCTATCACAGGGAAGGCGGCATGGCCACTTCCAAAACCGTGACAGGGCCAGTGAACGGCTACTATACGATCAGCCTCGAATCCTTCGCGACGGGCGAAACCACCGTTACAGAGAGTTCCATTCCCGTCGACATCGTCTTGGTATTGGATGTTTCCGGTTCCATGGATGAGGGTATGGATGCTATCAAGTATACTGCGAGAACCAGTCAAGGATATTCATATAATAGTTATGGTAATAATACCTACTATTATCTGCATACGGATGGGAATTATTATGCCGTCTCTAGAAGTCGAGAGGGTAGCTGGTGGAACAACTATCGGGATTACAGACTCAGTTTTCGAGTTGGAAATACAACGTATTATCTTTCAGGAACTGGTGTGACCACGACTCCACCGACTAATTATGACTCTGCAGGTAATACCATCTGGACCGGTGTTCTTTATGAACAGTCAAGTGTTACCAAAATGGAGGCGCTGAAGGAAGCGGTCGGAGTTTTTATTGACGAAGTCACCAAGAATGCCTCAGAGGACAGCCAAGGAAATCCCCGTAGCGTTGACAATCGAATCAGCATTGTCAAATTCGCCGGCTTAGGAAATAATAATCCTGGGTACTATGATGGCGCGACCCAATTTCAGCCCTCTGGAAATGGTAATCATAGGAACGGAAGCGGTTATAATTATACAGAAGTTGTAACTGGATTGACGTCTGTATTGAACGGTGGTGGAACATCCTTGAAAACTACAGTTAACAGTCTGAATGCAGGTGGTGCTACCGCTGCCGATGGTGGTATGCAGTTGGCTGTGAATATTATAAGTCGAATTCCTTCTGATCGTGAGAGCAACAAAGTCGTCGTCATGTTTACCGACGGTCAGCCTACCTACCAAAGTGACTTTAGTAATACTGTAGCTAATGGTGCCGTCAGCAACGCGCGTACGCTCAAAACCACGCATGGTGCAACGGTTTATACCATCGGTGTCTTTGACGAAGAGACTACGCAGATTCGTAATTACATGACTTATACGTCGTCGAATTATCCGAATGCACAGGGTCCGAACAGTAATGGTCAATATACCCCGGGTACCGGCAGTGACCAGGGTTATTATCAGAATGCCAGCGGTGCCGACCTGAATCAGATTTTCAAAGATATTGCTTCCGCTTCTGCTGCTGCCGATGCTACCGCAGGTGCATCTACGCAAGTTCGCGACGTCATTTCTAACAGTTTCATCATGCCGTCGGGCACCGATGCGCAAGTCACCATCAAAGTCGCGGATGTCAAATCCGATAATTCCGGATGGGAAGAGGCTGTAGTAGCTACAGGTGTGACCTATGTGGTTGATTCTGTCGTCACCACGACCGGCGAGAAACATGCGCAACTGGTGGTGCAGGGCTTTGACTACACCAAGGCCGATACTTACAATCCCGATGGCTTTACCATCACGCCCGGCAACTGGGTGGGACTGCGCTATCGCAACGCAACCACCTCGTACTGGGCCGGCAAAAAGCTGATCATCGAGTTCAGGATCAAGGCGGACGACGAAGCGACCGGCGGTAACGGTACCGCTACCAACCATAAGGATTCCGGTATCTATACCCAAAAAGTCGATGAAAACGGTAACCTTGTCTTTGATAATGACGGTAATCCTGTATACAATACGAAACCGATCAACTCGTATGATGTTCCCCATACTCCGCTTCCGCTCCTGATCCGGATCACGAAGACCGGTCTCCGGACGGGTGAGAGTGCGACCTTCCAGTTGATGAGGATCAGGCCGAAGGGATGGAATGATGATGGCGCAACGCTTGAAGAGCAGATGGCAAACGTCGAGTATAACGCCATTGGCAAGCCCTTGCCTGGCATCCATGATTTCGATTCTGATGGTGGCAAACTTGACCCCGATGATCCCATGGACTACCTGGAAGGAATCGGTTGGATCGACTGGTCCAAAGTGATTCTCACCAACAAAGGTGCGGATCTGGCTGCAGTCCAGAAGACCCTCTATGGCTTGGATCCGAGCTGGGTTTACCTGATTGTGGAAGACGACTGGGGCTGGGCCTATGAGCTCACCGGTTCTGCTTCATCGGAGACCACGTCGGACGTCGAGGTGAATCCTTTCACTTTCCGTAACGTTGCCAGAACCGTGAATCTCGAAGGAAACCCCATTGTGAAACACGCCGAGTCCGTGACCATCAATCACTTCAAGACCCTGGAAGCAGGCAGTACCTCTCGGGAAGAGCACTATAAGAGTTCCAAGACGAACTTCCAGAGTACCACTCCTAACTCCAAGTAAGAATCTCTCATTTGATAAGAACCCCGAAAGATCTTTCGGGGTTCTTATTTATTTCCCTTCTTTCTCTAATCACCGGAAACGCCAGTTATGTCGTAGTAAGCGTAAGCCTCCGATAATGTACGTGTAAGTGACACGGAGTTATACGCAAGTCGCAGCTACTTTCTGCCAGTTGCACGGCAGGAGCGTCCCCATGTCATCCTTATCTTCAGACTAAGGCACTTCCATCTTGGACATCCGGTGTGGTCCTGAATATTGAGCAAAATATGACCACGTCTAGGCGTGAATCTATCGTGCAGATAAGTTCTTTCTCATAGACGGCAAATGTCAAAGTGGTTCAAGCGGGTCTCTCTGAGCAATAGAATCTTTCATGTGCCTTAAATTCGAATTCGGTCTCTATATGGAAGGCTTAGCTAGCGTTATCCGCGAAGTATCGGCAATAATGATCCGGATTCAAGACTAATCTCCGAGGTTACTTGCCGATATCGGCAAATTTTACTATCTTTGTGGCTGGTTCAAACCTTATTTGCCGATGTATATGGAAATGTTATCCGTAAGTCAGTATGCCGACCAGAACGGAATCTCGGAGCGTACCGTCCGTAACTGGTGCGCTACGGGAAAGATGGAAGGGGCTGTCATAGTTGGTAAGACATGGAGCGTTCCGGCTGATGCTCCGCTACCAAGGAGAGGGAAATCGAAAGAGAGCCACCTGCTGAGGAGACTTCGTGAAGAAAAGGAGGGAAAGGTAAGTGGCGGCATCTATCATCGCACGCAGATCGACCTCACCTACAACTCCAACCACATCGAGGGCAGCCGCCTGACCCACGAACAGACCCGCTTCATATTTGAGACGAACACGATCGGCATTACGGACGAGATCGTCAATGTCGATGACATTGTTGAGACGACAAACCATTTCCGTTGCATAGACCTAATCATTGACCACGCGGGCGACAAACTGACCGAACCACTTATCAAGGAGATTCACCGAATCCTGAAAACGGGTACTTCCGACAGTAGGAAATCCTGGTTCAATGTGGGGGAATATAAAAAACTGCCCAACGAGGTGGGTGGGAACGCTACCTGTCCTCCTGAAGAAGTTCACTCCCGGATGAAGACGCTGCTTTCTTCCTATAACGCCAATACAGAAAAGACACTGGAGGATATCATCGACCTGCATCAGAAGTTCGAGACGATCCATCCCTTCCAGGACGGAAATGGGCGAGTGGGAAGGCTCCTGATGTTCAAGGAATGTCTGGCAAACGGTATAGTGCCGTTCATCATCACCGAAGAACTCAAGCTTTTTTATTACCGCGGTCTCCGTGAGTGGGGGAACGTGAACGGCTACCTTACGGACACCTGCCTTACAGCGCAGGACAACTACAAGGCATTGCTGGATTATTTTAAGATCAAGTATTGATATTTCGATAAATCAGGATTTTAACGGCATAACACCAGCCACTGGTTGGAGGCGCCCTCCTCAACATCTTTGTGGAAGGTCAGGTGCTGCATCCAGCTGTCAGCTGCCGCTCCGTGCCAGTGAAGAACTGCCGCACGTGGTTCGTCGGATGCTTACCTTGTGCCTTCAGATTGAACTGTGAACCACTTGTGAATAGATATAATTTGAATGTTGCTTCCTTTGTACTCGATCAAGGCATCTTCATCCCACGTAATGAGCGTTAGATCTTCGCACTTTAATTCCTCGGAAGCTTTAACAAGAGCATCGAGTTCCCTTTCGCGCGTCTTAGCCTTAGAGATATCATACGATACCTGGATCAAGGAGGTTACTTTTCTCCCATCACGGGTCACAAAGTCGACTTCTTTGTCATTGGATGTTCGATAATAGAAGAGAGACTTCTTAAGGTCATATCCTCTCCGTAACAAATCAATGAACACCATGTTCTCCAGTTGCCTTCCATTGTTGCTGGACAGTTCGAAGGATCGAGTATAGATAAAGCCATTATCAATGACATAAACCTTGCGCGGGGCTTTCTTCATTTCCTTCAGTTTGTTGTTGTATCGAGGGAGATAGAAGAAGAGATACGGCTCGGCCAGATATCCGCAGAACTTCTTGACGGTTGTCACGCTTGCTAATGATAGTTCATCGGCGATCTCGTTATAACTGAGAGGGTTGGAATAGTTACTGATGAGATAATCGGCTAAGTCGTAAAGTTCCGTTATCTTGCGAATCTTATGACGCTGTGCCACATCTTTCAGAATGATGGAGTCAAACAGGGCGCTTAGATAC
>JAEEGL015507766.1_pt1 | contig 19313 bp, 9 predicted proteins | sample 9134231 | NCBI WGS metagenome assembly JAEEGL01 (sample SAMN16246548, study PRJNA631951) | gut metagenome | biome: gut microbiome; feature: rumen; material: fiber-attached | host: Bos | place: Iran: Karaj | collected 2018-10
CCGATTAGGCTTCCGTCCTGAGGATAATGGTGAGTACTACTCTAACGGTCAGCACGACATCTTCGATGCTGTTGATGGAAATGTACTGGTTGGAGATGACGGTCACATTTATTTCATTGATACTATCATCTATCCCTCTGATACAGGAGGCGTTGATAAATATAACAGCCTTTCACCAAGGGCAAACTCTTCGAAAAAGGAACAATAAACAGCGCAACAATCAATAACTAAGAATTCGAAACGTCTCTTAAGCTTGGCCGCAGACAGACAAACGTAGAGAATATCTTCCAGAGAAAAGCGCTGATTGAAAAGATATTCTTATGGAACCATTTAGCAACAGCATTGTTGATATCCACTATCAACAGACGGGTGCGGCTACAGCCGTGAACACCTTGGGTATGCGCGAGATGCAGGCATTGGCCTACGAAGCTCGCGACAAGCGGTTTTTACTGATTAAGGCACCACCAGCCTCAGGCAAGAGCCGTGCGCTGATGTATATTGCTTTGGACAAGCTTACTAATCAGGGCATCAAGAAGGTGGTGGTGGCAGTACCCGAAAAGAGCATCGGGCGGTCGTTTAAGAATACCAACCTGATGAGTGGCGGTTTCTTTGCCAACTGGGAAGTGCCTACCTATTTCAACCTGACGGATGTAAAGAACGAGCAGGATAAGAAAGGACGATTCAAAGAGTTCTTTTTGAGTAGCAAAGCCCAGGTTTTGGTTTGTGCTCACGCCACGCTACGTAATGCGACTAAAGAACTAAGCGACGACACCTTTAATGATGTGCTGTTGGCCATCGATGAGTTTCACCACACCAGTGCCGATGCCAATTCAAATTTGGGAGATGTAGTGCGAAGAGTGATGAACAACTCCACAGGGCATATCGTAGCGATGACGGGTAGTTATTTCCGAGGTGACGGTATTCCTGTGCTCAGAGCAGAAGATGAAGCGAAGTTCTTTCCTATTACCTATAATTATTATCAGCAACTGAACGGCTATAAGTATCTGAAGAATCTGGTGTTGGGCTACCACTTCTATCATGGTTCGTATCTGGACCATATCGGCGAGGTGCTCGATACAAGGAAAAAGACCATCATCCATATTCCCAGCGTCAACCAGCGGGCTGCAACTGGCTTGGGTAAGTATCAAGAGACGGCAGAAATAATGAAGGTAATAGGTACGCTGGATCATAAGGACTATCATACTGGAATCTATTATGTCAAGACCTCGGACGGACGAATGCTGAAAGTGGCCGACCTTGTAGAAGACGAACAGAAAGAGCGCAATATGGTGCAGGGCTATCTGCAAAATATCAAGGACCGCGACGATATGGATATCATTATTGCCCTGGGTACTGCCAAGGAAGGCTTCGACTGGCAATGGTGTGAAATGTGCCTCACCATAGGTGTTCGTGGTTCGTTGACAGAGGTGATACAAATCATAGGAAGATGTACACGCGACTGCGAGGGTAAAGAGACGGCTCGCTTTGTGAACATGATAGCCATGCCTGAGGCAGAACAGGCCGAGGTGAAGGTGGCTGTGAACGACTTCCTGAAAGCCATCACGGCCTCGTTGCTGATGGAACAGGTGATGGCACCCAGTTGGAAGTTCAAGACTTCCTCCGACCCCTCGCAAGGAGAGGAGATAGATGCGCACACAATTGTTGTAGAAGGTCTGAAACCGTTATCGAGCGTCAAGACCAAGACCATTGTGGATAGTCAGCTGGACGACCTGAAGGCTGCCATCCTGCAAGATGATATGGTGGTGAAAGCACTTAGCGGCTCAACAACAGCAGAGACTGTCACCCAGCACTTGATACCCAAAGTGATAAGAGAGCGTTATCCTGACCTTTCAGAAGGTGAGGTAGAGGAAGTTCGACAGCGAGTGTTGCTCGATACGGTGGTGAAAGGCAATGACATTCAGGAGAGTGAAGGAAATCGTCTGATTAAGATTGCCAACCGTTTTATCAATATCGATAAACTGAGCATCAATCTGATAGATACCATCAACCCCTTCCAGCGTGCCTACGAGGTCATCTCGAAATCTGTGGATGCCAAGACGCTGAAAGTGATACAGGACACTATTGCTGAACAAAAGTATGACATGACATTAGAGCAGGCTATCACACTCTTCAAGGGGCCTCTGAAAGAATACGTGGCTGCACATGATGGTAAGGTGCCGTCTGTGGATGATCCAGACCTCAAAGTAAGGGAACTGGCAGTAGCCTATCAGAAAATAAAGAATGAGAAAATCCGCCACATGATGGGCTTAGATTATGAGAAATAGTGTATGGAATGGCCAAAAGAATTGATAGAGCTATTTGATGATCCATTGTTGGAAGGTGTTCGCCCTAAAGCGCCAATGCCTACAGCCAATGACAGGATGCAACAGAAGCTGGCAGAGGTAAACAACTGGATAGCCAAGAATGGCAGGGAACCAAGAAAGGATGGCGACCTGAAAGAGAAGATGATGTATGCAGCGATGACTAAACTGCGCGAAAAAGGATTTGAGGTATGGATATAGATAAAGAACTGGAAGAGATATTCGACGACCCATTGCTGAAACTGAATGCCGAAGAGCAAAGCCTCTTTGATATGCCTCAGGACATGCGAAGAGTGATTGCAAAGAAGAAGGCTGACTATGTGGCGCAGCATATTCTTTGCGAGAACTTTGAGGACTATAAACCCTTGTTTGAGAAGGTTCATCAGGAACTAAGGGAGGGGAAGCGCTCATTGGTAAGAATCAATAAGACTGCAACACTCGCAGAGGGGAGATTTTACTTTGTGAGTGGGCAAATGCTATTGCTGGAACAGATAGGTGAACTGAAAAGAAGTAGTAATTTCCTGCCTGATGCCAGAACGCGTTGTATCTATGAGAATGGCACAGAGTCGGATATCCTCTTGCAGACCCTTCGCAAAAGCGTGGTAGGTGACGGTTACGCCATATCAGAACTACAGGAAGAATCGGAAAGTAAATTCTTTAATGAAAAAGACATCGTTTCTAATGACCTGGTGACCGGATATATCTATGTGTTGTCTTCACTATCTGACAATCCGACAGTCAAGGATGAGAAGAATCTGTACAAGATAGGTTTTACGACTAATACTGTAGAACAGCGTGTAGCCAATGCAGAGAATGATCCTACCTATCTGATGGCACCTGTTAAGATTGTTGCCACCTATAAGGTCGTAAATCTGAATTCCCAAAAGTTTGAGGATTTGGTGCATCAACTACTTAAGGCTGTCCAATATCAAGTAGTGGTATATGACAAAATGGGGGTAGCCCATCAGCCACAGGAGTGGTTCGTTGTCCCATTGCCAGTGTTGGATGCCATTATCAGGAAAATCATGGATAACACCATTATTGGTTATACTTATAATCCACAGTTGGAATGTTTGGAAAGATGAACATTGTATCAGCGTGTCTTTAAGACACGTTGAGCCTTAAATATGCAGTTGGCACCGTTGTTGTAGCGGCTAAATGAAAAAACGCTGCTACTCATCAGCGAGCGGCAGCGTCCAAAAGCCTATGTTTAACTAAAAATCCTTTTCAATACAATTCCGGCTTTCACCGGAGGGCCTGTCATCCGACAGGAATATTTGATTCATACTAACCTGTTCTTAAGAAAAGAAAGTTATGAGCGCCTCACGGCGACCACTGATTTCTCACATTTAAAACTTTCTTTTTACCAATAACTAAAAACCTAAAACTATAAATATTACTACTAACCTAAAACAATCTATAACCATTCCTTTGACTTCACTTAGTCAAGGCGGATTTGAAATCCTTTTGTCATTGTTTGACGATGCAAAATTACAACCTTTTTGCGAAACATGCAATACTTTCTGCTTTTTTAGTGTAAAAAAGTGCATTATTCTTGATTTAAATCAAGTGGTGTGCTCGCAAACAACATGATTATTTGTACAAAATCCTCGTAATTTCGTACCCTTTGCGCTCATTCAAGTGCGAAGTTACTCCGTCTTGCAAAAAAAGAAACGTGTTTCTTTGTTTTCTCCACGACATTTCGTAACTTTGCACCCTGTAGAGAAAAGTAATATGAGAGTACTGATCGTAAGTACAAGCGAACGAACGGGGGGAGCTGCCGTGGCAGCCAGTCGGCTGATGGAGGCACTGAACGGTAATGGCGTGAAGGCAAAGATGCTGGTTCGTGACAAGGAAACGGACGCATTGACGGTCTGTGCGCTGCCCCAGACATGGCGACTACACTGGCATTTTCTGTGGGAACGGCTGGTCATCTGGCTTCATCTACATTTGTGTCGTGAACACCTTTTTGACATTGACATTGCCAATACTGGTACAGACATTACCCGTTTGCAGGAGTTCCGTGAGGCAGATGTCATCCACCTGCACTGGGTGAATCAGGGCATGTTGTCGCTTCGTGGTATTCGTCGTGTCCTCGACTCAGGAAAACCTGTAGTGTGGACGATGCATGACATGTGGCCTGCAACGGCTATCTGTCACCTGACGTTAGGCTGCCAGGCATACGAGGAAGGTTGTCATCACTGCAGGTTGCTGCCTGGTGGAGGCTCGAAGAATGACTTGTCTGCACGTGTGTGGCACAGAAAACAGGAGATGCTGAAGGGGCAGCGGGTCAGTTTTGTGACTTGCAGCCAGTGGCTTGCCGAAGATGCACGCAGGAGCGGGCTGCTGAAGGGGCAACACGTGACCAGCATCCCCAATCCTATTGACACCCGTCTGTTTCGTCCTGCTGACCAGAAGCAGGCACGCCAGGAAATGGGACTGCCTGTTGACGGAAAAATCATCTTGTTTGCATCACAGCGTGTCACTGCTCCGAATAAAGGTATGGCATATCTGGCGGAGGCTTGTAGGATGTTGGCTGAGAAACATCCGAATGAAGCCCGGCAAATCAGCGTGGCTATTCTTGGAGGCCATGCGGAGGAAATTGCCGGCCGTTTGCCCTTCCGTACTTATCCTTTGGGCTATGTCAGTAACCAAAACCGCATAGTAGCAGCCTATAACGCGTCGGATGTCTTTGTGCTGCCTTCCTTGTCGGAGAACCTGCCCAATACTATTATGGAAGCGATGGCTTGTGGAGTTCCGAGTGTGGGTTTCAAGGTGGGCGGTATTCCTGAGGAGATTGACCACCAGAAGAACGGCTATGTGGCCAACTATCGTGATGCGGCCGACTTGGCTGACGGCATCTGGTGGACACTCTTTGAGGCAGACCGCGAACAGGTGAGGGAAGCTTGTCAGCGCAAGGTGGCACACAACTATTCACAGCAGAGTGTGGCCAGCCGTTATATAGCAGTTTATGAGGAGGCCATGCGGCCTAAAGCGATGAAGCCATGATACGGATATCGATTGTTACCATAACATATAATGCGGCCCGTACCCTGCAGCGCACGTTGGACAGCGTGCGGAGCCAGACGTATCAGCATATAGAGCATCTGATCATTGACGGCGCCTCGAAGGACGACACCGTCCTGTTAGCCAAGCGCTATCAGTCAGAAAGCCCCCATGAGGTCATCGTCCAGTCAGAACCCGATAAAGGGCTGTATGATGCAATGAACAAGGGCTTGCGAATGGCAACGGCCGACTATGTGGTGTTTCTGAATGCCGGCGATACGCTCTATGCGCCTGACACCATTGCTACGGTGGCGCAGCATGCAGACAAGGACGTCGGGGTCATATACGGTGACACAGCCATTACTGATGCAGAGGGACGTTTCCTGCATCTGCGCCGTCACCGTCCGCCGGAAGTACTGACGTGGAAGTCTTTCCGTCAGGGCATGCTCGTCTGTCATCAGGCGTTCTATGCCCGTACTGATATTGCCCGTTGTACGCCATACAACCTGCAATACCGTCACTCGGCCGATGTCGACTGGTGTATCCGCGTGATGAAGGAGGCCAGTCAGCGACAGTTGAAATTGGTCAACACCCATAGCGTTGTGGCCAATTTCGAGGAGGGTGGCGATACCACCCAGCATCATGGCGACTCGCTGAAAGAGCGCTTTCAGGTCATGCGTAACCACTACGGACTGGCGCAAACAGTATTGCTGCATGCGTGGTTCGTCGTGCGCGCTGTTTGGCGGCGGGTGTCCCGATCAGAATAACCGAATCTTCAGCTGGTGTTTCTTGCTTTTGTCGATGCTGTATTTCTTCAGCACGCCAGGGCCGCAGCTGCTGTTGCCGAGGCCCATGACGGCACAGTCGATGCTCAGATAGGTCTTGCCCTGGTCTTCCAACTCGTAGTCGTGGGTCTTCGAAGCAAGGTACTGGGCAGAGTAGGGGAGTGCTGAGAAGGAAAAAGGCTCGTCGACAGCCTCGATGCGGAGCTTCTTGCCTTTCTTTGTCTTTAGTTCCACGTAGGTGCAGTCCTCATGATTGCCAGAGTCCTGTGGACGAGGATAGTGGACGTACTGCTCGCTGACCTTCGATTTCCACAGGCCGATGGGACACGACACCTTACGGTCGGGGTAGTTGTCCCAGGGGCCGCGGCCGTACCACGTCAGCAGCTCGTACTCACGCGGCAGCTCGATGAGGATGCCTAGGCGCGGCAGCTCAGGAAGGCCGTCGGGGATGGTGAAGGTGAAGGTCAGCTCATTGCCCTCCTGCTCAGTGGTCATGGGGATGGTTAGCGTGTCCATGCCACAGCGTTTCCAGTCCTTGGCCAGCCAGTTGCCAAAGCTCTTGTCGTTGTCGGTGGGAGCGCGGAAACATTGACTTTGTAATTTGATGTCGGATAATTGAAACTTGTGATTCTTCTTGGCAGGGCTGGGTTTGGCAGCTGAAGTCTCGGCGAAGATTTTCGGCCCGTTGCCATAGACAGCCTGCACCTCGTAGTACTTGGGAGTCAGTGTGCGGTCGCTCATCACGATGCCATTCATGCAGAACGCATGCAGGTTGGGCTTGTCGCCGAAGTCGCCACCGTAGAGCATCGCGTTCTCTGGGATGCCAGCCAATTTCTCATTGCTCATTTTTAATTTCTCATTCAGTGCGATGCCCTGGTCTACCCAGTCCCAGATGAAGCCGCCCAGCATGCGCGGATTGGAGTTGATCTCGTCCCAATATTCCTTGAAGTTGCCGAGTGCGTTACCCATGCAGTGGGCATACTCACTGGTCAGTACCGGTCGTGGCCCACCGTCGGAGCCTTCCCACGAACAGTGGTCGCCTGTTCTGCTGGCGATTTCCAACAGCCGCTCCCAACGGGCATTCTCAGCACGTTCTTTATCTGAGCCTTCAGCGATGCCGGGGTTAAGGTATTCCTGCATGACACGAGGATAGAAACGCGAAATGATATCGACAGTCTGCGGGTCAGTAGTGGTGCGCTGCATGTCAGAAGCAACAGACTGCGTACCTTGAGCTCCTTCGTAGTGAACGGGACGTGTGGGGTCAAACTCATGGAGCCAAGCAGACATGGCGGCATGGTTGGCACCGTAGCCACTCTCGTTGCCGAGGCTCCATAAGATGATGCTAGGGTGGTTTTTGTCGCGCTCAGCCATACGGACAACGCGATCCATAAAGGCTGCGTGCCAGTCAGGTGTCGAGGCAAGGGTACCACGCAGGCCATGGGTCTCGCAATCTGCCTCATCCATGATATACATTCCGATGCTGTCGCAGAGCTCATACCAGCGGGGACAGTTGGGATAGTGGGCCAGACGCACGGCATTGATGTTAGCTGCCTTCATCAGCTGGAGGTCTTTCAGCATCAGCTCTTCCGTCATCACGCGAGCCGTATAGGGGTTGTGCTCGTGGCGGTTGACGCCACGAATCTTGATGGGTGTGCCGTTGATGAGCAGCTGGCCGCCACGGATATTAATCTGGCGGAAACCCACCTGCTGACTTACGCGCTCAACGGTTCTGCCATTGGGGCCTTTGAGTTCTAACATCAGGGTATAGAGGTTAGGCTGTTCGCAGCTCCACAACTTGGGGCTGCTGACCGTCATTTCCATGCGACTGAACTTACGATAGCCACGTTGTGGGAACCACTCATTCATGCGGACTGCCTTGTGTTGGAGGTCGAGTACCTCGTCTGTTGCGACACTGTCGCAACACACGGTACGGGTTTCGTCGAGTAACGTGGCCACAAGACGGTAACCATCGCCTGTTGCACCGTTATAGACGGCAAACTGGGGGTTGACGGCCAGCATCCAACCGTTTTTCCCCTGTGTTGTACGCACAGCGACATCCCTCAGTCTGACATCAGGGGTGTGATACAGCAGCACGTCGCGGTGAATGCCGCCGAAGCGCCAGAAGTCCTGGTCCTCAAGGTACGAGCCGTCGCTGTATTTATACACCTCGACGGCTATCTGGTTCTCACCTTTCTTAATATAGGAGGTCACATTGAACTCCGACGGTTCCATCGACCCCTGCGAGTAGCCTACCCGCTGGCCGTTCACCCAGACGTAGAAGGCTGACATGACCCCCTCAAAGCGCAGGAAAGTCTGTCCGCTGGTCCCGTCTGTTGCGATGTCATCGCAACTTGCCCAACTATCGGGGAGCGTAAACGTCCGCCGGTACTGCCCCGTGGGGTTTCGCTCCTCATACGTCGTCCAGTCTTTCTTGGGTTCGCGGGTCACGTAAGGCGGGTCAATCTTGAACGGGTAGCCGGCAGAGACATAGATGGGTGTGCCGTAGCCGTTGACCTCCCAGTTGGCAGGAACGGTTAGCGTGTTCCATTTGCTCACGTCGTAGCCTGTATGCCAAAAGTCCTTGACACGTTCTTCTGGCGTCTTCGTCCAGCGGAACTGCCACTCGCCATTCAGCGACAGCTGGCGGTCGCCCTTCTGCTTGTCAAAGGGAATGAAATAGGCACGAGCCGGTTCGCGGTTGATTTGCAGCACATGGTTGTCTTCCCAGTCGTGATGCTCGCCATTGGCGTAGGTGCTTACGGCCATTGTGAAGGCAATGAAGTTAAGTAACCTTTTTTTCATGTTGCTTTTCTTTTTTCTAAGACGCAAGAGCATCGCTTTTGTCACCATCTGCCAGCATCATCGCGCGTGCGCGCGCGTTAGTTGGGAAAACGGCAAAAGACCCCACACTTCCCTCACTTCCCACACCTAAACTTTGTCTCATGTAACATGGGGCAGGTGTGGGAAGTGAGGGAAGTGTGGGGTAAAAAGTGTAAATGGCTATTATACGCGCGCGGGGGTGGGCTTTCTCACAGAGCTGAGTGGCCTAGTTACGGAGCTGAGTGGCCTAGTTACGGAGCTGAGTGGCCTAGTTACGGAGCTGAGTGGGCCACTCACGGAGCTGAGAAGTCGCAAGGCTTCAGTCTGGTGCTATTGTATTTCGAGTTCCTTAAATTCTATATCATTGGTGTCAATCCTGACGGTATAGATGCCGGCATTGATCTGGGTGCCGGTCGTGGTGGAGAGCATCTTGAACTTGTTGGGCGTGGGGGGGAACGTGACTTCGCGGTCTACCAGCACGGTGCGCTTGGAGTCTGTGATGGTCATGCGGGCCCTGACAGCCTCGCCGGTGGTGTTCTTATAGCGGAAGCGAAGGGCGTATTCCTGGCCAAGGCCCGGCTTGATGACAAAGGACGTGGCACCCTTCTGTCCTCTCGGTTGGGGGGAAGGCGAGTAGACGGAAGCAGGACGCTCTTCAATGTCCTGAGGCAGTTCTTCCTTCGGCAGCTTGGCGATGGTGTCGGTGTCGAAGGCTTGCCATGAGAACTCTCCCGATGTATCCTTTTGCGAGGGAGTTGGACTCAGCAAATCCTTTTCTCTGTTGAACGTGTCGTGGGTGGTTGCCACGGCAATGGCGCAGATGACGGCCTGGCCAGCCTTCACTTCTGGGAACGAGATGCGCAGGTGGCCGTCCTTGGCCTTGGCATAGACCACGCGCTTCAAGGCTCCGCAGTAGCCTGCCTCGGCCCACGGGTCGAGGTCGTCGATGGCGGTCTCGTCATTGACGGCAACGTCGAATATGCGCATTCCCTCGTAGTCGTCTCGTTCGCTGCCGCCCTTTCCGTGCCAAGGCTCGGTGAAGTACAACTCAATACGGTAAGTGTCGGTGGGGGATTGCAACGCCACACTTTGACCAGTGGTCAAAGAACCATTGACCGCTAAGTCGTACCACAGACGGTGGCGGCCAAAACGGAAATGCTGGAACAGCGCGTCACTCTTGGTGCCACGGATGTCGTCGGTGATGTGCCGCTGACTGGCCTGGTAAGGGTGCATGCCGAAGTCCTGTCCCCAGGAGTGGCTGTAGAGCGTGTCGTCGGCCAGCCACTGCTGACCGTACTCGTCTGTGTAGGAGTCGCCGCCGCAGTTGATGCGGAAGAGGTAGTGGTAGCCCTCAGCACCCTTCACCAAGTCACGGTTTCGGTCGGCAGCAGTCCTGTATGTCGCTACGTCATGGCGACCAGCTGAACCATAGTGCTGGCGGTACATATAATATGCGGGGGTAGGCTCCTCCCAGATGGTGGTGAGGCCCTTGTAGTTGATGGGACCTATCTTGTCGATGCGGCGCAAGGCACCGTCGGGCTGTACGCGACCGGGGTTGTCGTGCGAGGCAAATAGCCATTGGAAATGGCCGCAGACACCAAGGCTGTCAGCGGGTGAACCGCTGACCGCGCTGAAGGCATGCTCGGCCAGACGGGCTTTCTTCTCGAGCAGGGCGGTGAACGACTCCTCACTGTATTTGGCATTGCCGTGCAGGTCGATGGTGCGCCAGGCACCATACTCTCCGTTCAGCAGCTGGTCGGGACGGCGCAGCTCGTTGTCGTAGTTGTCGGCAGAGCCACCGTAGGTGCCGCTCCAGTTCTGGATGACGTTCCAATCAGTTCCTTCGCCCCCGTTGCAGGTGGTGACGAGACGCTGCGACGAAGCGGTGGGGTCGAGGCTGCGGATGATGTCGGTACACTCCTCGGCAAAGTCGCGGGGCAGTACGCTCTCGTTCTGCAGTCCCCAGAGGATGATGCTCGGACTGTTGCGACGCTCCTTGATCCAGCGGACAAGCAACCGCTTGAAGCTGTCGCGGAATTGTGGCGTGTCGTACCAGATATGTGCGGAGAACTGGCTCCAGAAGAGCATGCCCTGCTCGTCGAACAGCTGCTGGTAGAGCAGGTTGTGAGGCTGGTGAGCCTCGCGGAAGGCATTGAAGCCGGCATTGCGGATCTGCTTGACACGGGAGCGGATTTGTTCTGGCGTAAAAGCATGACTGGCACCAAGGAGGTGCTCGTATTCGCAAGTGCCGTTGATGAAGACGGGCTGCCCGTTGAGGAAGAAGCGATGGTCGCCTGGATGGTGAAGCGGCCATGAGATGTTGCGTATGCCAAAGGGTGTGCGCAACTCGTCGGTAGTCTTGCCGTCGCGCTTTATCATGGTGGCGAGGGTGTAGAGGTAGGGGTCGCTGAGGCTCCAGCGGTGGGCATCGGCTGTGTATTCGGCTTGGCGGATGGTCCTGGTCTCACCAGGCTGCAGCGAAACGGCCTGGGCCTGGCGGAACACCTGCTTGCCGCTGGCCAGCGTAAACTTGTTGACCAGCTCGACGGTCTGCGGCTGGCCGGTATAGTTCTTGACCTCGGTGTCGATGAAGACAGAGTCGCAGGCAGCGTTGCTCCAGATGTGGACTCCGAAAGGCTCGATACGTACGGCATCGGTCTCAACGAGCGATACGGGACGGAAGATGCCGAAAGGCTGGCTTCCCTCGCTGAATCCCCACTCCGACGAACAGCCGCCGCACACCCACGGCGAGGCCGTCTGCATGGCGGGGTGGTCGACGAGTACCTTTATCTCGTTCTGTCCGTTGCGTAACGCCTCGCTGACGTCAAGCGTCCAGACCGTTCGCCCCACCAGCTCCTTGGGATACTGGTGGCCGTTGAGGGTGACGGTGGCGTAGGTGCCGACGCCCTCGAACTGGAGGAAGTAGCGCTTGCTCGCGTCTTTGGTCGTGGTAAACACCTTATTATAAATAGCACTGCCGTGCAGGTTGCCGTGGCGTAGCTGGCGGTAGCCGTAGTAGTCGTCGAAGTTGTGGGGTAGCGTTATGCTTGTGGCGATGTCAGTGCCACAAACGGAACCTGTCCAGCCGTCGTTCAGCGAGGTGACGGTACGGCGGCCTTTGCGCTCCGGCTCAGGGAAGCGGACACTGCTGCGCCCCATAGGGACACTGGTGGCTACGGCGATGCCGCGCTGCTGGTCATTGTTCACGGCACAGTAGAAATGATAAACCACCCCGTCGTGCTTCACCACGTAGCTCTTGTGGGCAAACATCTCGTCGTACGACTTGGTGGGCCAGATGAGGTCCTCGCCCTCCCAGCGCTGCCAGTGCAGGAGGTCGCTGCTGACGGCGAAGGTGTTGAAGGCATTGTACTTCCGCGACGGGTCGTAGGCCTTGAAATAGAACATGACATACAGCGGTGAGTGGTGAGAGGCGAGAGGTGATGGGTCAGACATCTGCACAATCTGTGCGTCACCTGTGATGATGCCGCCCACCTCGTTGGCGAAGACAGGGTTGCCGTCGTAGCGCTTCCATTTCTTCAGGTCGTTCGAGAGGGCGATGCCTATACGCTCTGCCTTCAGACTGTTAGCAGGGTTGATGCCACCGGCATTATAGAACATCACGAAACGGTACTTCGCCAGTTCAGGTGCCAGTCCGTTGTTGGTCTTTGATTGCTCATTCTTAATCTCGTAAATCGTGCTCTTATACTGCACCAGTTGCTCCCACCACTGCACGCCCTTGTCGCTGATACTGAGCAATGGCTTGTCGCCGGACTGCCACTCGTGGGCTTCCGTGATGTCGTCGTCCGTCCACGCCATGCCGATGTTCAGTGGTTCGCGCACAGCCTCGTAGCCTGTGCCGTGGCCGCCGATGTAGGTCATCCACCGTTTGCCCTTGTAGCTTCCGATGCCGTAGCCTCCGCCCCACGTCCAATCGATGAGCGCAGGGAAACCGCCGCGCTGGTTCATGTCCCATCCGTCGTCCTTGTACGACAGGATGCGGCCCAGCGTCGTCCAGTGCAACAGGTCGTCGGACGAGGCCAGCCACGTCTCATAGCCCCGTCCGTCCAGTCCGTCCTTGCCATTGTAGACGACATAGGTCATCAGCCATGTGTCGCCCTTGCGGAACACCGTCGGACAGTCTATCTTGTGATAGTTGTCCGTAGGAGCCACCACCATACCATATTTATACGGTGTGCGTACCTCTTGATAAATGCGCTCCATCACGTCCTGCCCGATGTCATCGGCAAGGACAATGCAAAAATGTAAAAATGTAAAAAAGAAAACACACGCAGCTCGCATTAACTCTCGTCTCTTCATAATTCTTACATTTTTATATTTTTACATGATTATTATCTCGTAAACAGCCAGTCTACCTCACTTGATGGACCGTTCAGTCCACAGTCGCGTGGCTTGATGTCGCTCTGTGTAAAACCAGCCACCATCAGGATGCCCTTTGGCAGACGGATGGTGTTACGGCCCGCAGGCAGCGCATACTGGTGGATGTTAACCTTTGGCAGCTGCACAATGCTGATGGCATTGGTCAAGATGGGTTCCGCTTGTCCATACTCGTTGCCAGTAGCGTCAATCTCCAGTTTAGGTGCCTTGGCAAATTTTTGGTCTTCGTCCTTGAAGAGGCCGACGAGCAGCTTGACGGGCTTGTCGCTCTCATACTCGATGCTGGTGCCGACGATGCGGGTGGTGTCGCGGTTCAGCACGAGGGCCTGCATACCGACAAGTTCAGGGGCGACAGAGTCGACAGGGGTGTCGGGACGGTTCTCGAAGAGGATGGCACCTTTCTGCAGGCTTTGAACTTTGAAGCTTGAATTTTGAACTTTGTGAATGGTGACCTTGGCTGGGGTGGCGGCCAGGATTTTTACATCTGTCAGGGCAACGGGGTGCTTCAGCTTCTCGATATTCTCCTTGAAGGCATCGAGTTCCTCCTGATAGACCTTGGCAAGTTCGCTCCACGTTTTCATCTTGCCGTTGTCGCCACCCACGGGGATGCGGCGCTGGGCCGTCTGCATGGAGTTGGCATAGAGATAGGTCAGATCAGTGATTTGAGCAAGTTGCTGCCAAGCGTTCATGCTCATTTCCAATAGGGGAACGGCACGGTCGAGCCAGTTGACATCCTTTGACCATTTGTAGTTCAATACCTGCTGTGCGGCCAATACTTTATAGTAGAAGGATTGGGCAAATAGCCGGTAACACTGCAGGTCTACGACCAGACGCTGGAATTCTTCTTGGTGGCGAGTCGGAAGATTCGCTACTCTATTGATGGCTGTGCAAGCCAGTTCACCATGAGTGACACACTGCATAGCAATGTCTAAGGGCAGTTCGCCGACGTGCTGTTCGCCTTTCCATTCCTTTTCCACATACTCGATGAGCTTCTCGCCCTGTGGGCCGCAACTCTCGTAGAAGCCAGGATAGATGGTGTACTTGTAGGGGTTGACCAGTTCGCCCATTGTCATGCCCAGGAGGAGTGTCTGGCGGTTACCCTCCGTAATGCCGAAGCGACGCAGCAGCTTGGGAGCTATCTCGCCAGCCTCGTCGTAGGCATTGAGCAAGTAGCCGGCGGCCTCCTCGCCGATGCCATAGTAGTCGGCCAGCACACGTTTCCAATAAGTGGCCTCAGTGGAAGCGGGGGAACCGCTTCCCACCATGCTGCGCTGGTCGTTCCACGCATAGCGGCCCCATGCCTTATACCACATCCAGTCGCGGTCCAGCTGCTTCAGACGCCCGCCATCAGGCAGCTTGTCGGCCGTGTAGGGCCAGTCCCAATAGGAGGCCTGCGGGTAGAGGTGCAGCCCCTTAGAGTGGTGGACGCGGTGCATGGCCTGAACCGTCTTCTGGATAAAGGACGGTGACGACCAGCGCCACGGCTCGAGGTTAGCCAGGATATGCACGTTGTCAATGTGTACGGGGGCTGCGGCTGCCAGCTGGCGGTGCGTCTCGCCCCACGGCCCGCCCGGTTCGTAGGTTGTCAGGCTCTCACCCGTGTACTTCGACATGGTGTAGATGTTAGGATAGAGCGGCAGCGACTCCTTCAGCACCAGCGGACCGTCAGTGTCATGGGCGCGGAGGACGATGGGGGGTAGTCCCGACGGAGAGCCGCCGGGAACGGGGGCATTCCCGATGGCCGTCAGTCCGTCCTTGATGCCGGGGATGATAGTCTCCTTCATCCATGTCACGTCGTCCTCGATGGTTGCCATTGCCTCGCCCAGACAGACCAGCAGGCCAACGTTGGGATATTTCTCGATGAAGGCAGCTATTGACTTGCGGGTATAGTCCGATATGAGCGGTTTGATGGGGCGGTGGCGGTCCTGTGTCTTCAGTCCGTAGTGGTCGGCGAAGGGCTTGCTGAGGATGATGTTATAGAACATCTGGATAACCCAGATGCCCCGGCGGTTGGCCTCATGCGTCAGGAAAGAGAAGATCTCCTCATTCTTCCTGAACGTATCCTCGTCGACCTCAAGGGCAAAGGGGTAGTCCTTCAGCTTGACCAGCGAGGCAAAGGGGTGACCGTTCCACAGGTACAGTGAGTTCATCTTGTTCTCCACCATCATGTCGAGGTACTTCAACCACTCAGCCTTGTCGTAGAACCATGGAAAGTTCTCTGGGGTGTAGGGATACTCATACACCGCATGGCCAGGAAGATAGACGGTCTTCTGCAGTCCAATGCACGTGCCGCGCATCACCATAGCAGGCTGTTCCGTTGTCGGCTGCACACCGTCCAACGAACCAGCCAACTTGATGCGGTCGGCCAATTCCACACAGCCATAGATGACACCTGTGGCATCATTGCCCGACACCGTAATGCCCTTCTTGTCTTTGGTGATGGTGAATCCCTCTGCCGGTCCACTATTGACATTGGTCAGCGTGATTCGGACACCCTTCTTAGGTGACACTTCATAGCCCAGGGCCGTCAGTTTATTACGTAGGTATTCAGCGGCATACTGTTCGCGCTCGGTAGTTTCCTTCGCCACGTCGATGCTCACCTGTTGCGCCATTGCAACGAGGTACACAAACAGTCCGAAGACTATGATGACCGTCTTCTTCATATCGCTCATATCGTTTTATCGTGAAAGCCTACATGATGACTTCTACGGTGTGGTGACCGGGCGTAGCCTTGACGATGGTGCCATCGACGGGCGAACCGTCGAGCACGATGCGCGTGACACCGCTCTGCCTGCCGTCAGGATTCTTCACCGTGATGTCGAACGTGGTGTCGCGCAGTACGCGGCGCACCGTGTATTCCTTCAGTGTTGCAGGGATGCAGGGATCGACTTCAATGCCGTCATAGGTGGGCTTGATGCCGAGAATGTACTGCGTGACGGTAATCCAGTTCCATGCGGCGGTACCCGTCAGCCACGAGTTCTTACCCTCGCCTGGCTTGGCAGCATCCTTGCCGGCCACCATCTGACAGTAGACGTACGGCTCGACCTTGTGCAGCTGCTGGTCCTTGATCCATGCCGGGCAGATCTTGGTGTAGTGCTCCCAGGCATCGTTGCCGCGACGTGCCACGGTCTCGCCGATGATGACCCACGGGTTGTTGTGGCAGAAGATGCCGGCATTCTCCTTGTAGCCAGCGGGATAGCTCGATATCTCGCCCATCTCGACATAGTAGCGGGTGAACGCAGGGTTGTTGAGCACCATACCGTGCTCGCAGTCGAGGTAACGCTTACAGGAGTCGAGTGCCTTGTCGACCATGCCGTCCTCCTGACCGATGGCGGCCATGGTGCAGAAGCCCTGCGACTCGATGAATATCTTGCCCTCCTCGTTCTCGTGGGAGCCTATCTTGTTGCCGTAGAAGTCGTAGGCACGCAGATACCACTCACCGTCCCAGCCGTGCTTCTTGACGGCATCGACCATAGCGTCGATGCAACGCTGGGCGCGGTCGGCCTCGGTGGTGTATACAGAGGCGTTGCCTCTGTTTACCGAACTGGCTATGTGGCGGCACAGCTCCACGTACTGCTTGCCTGTCAGGACGAAGAGACCGGCTATCATCAGCGACTCGGCTTTCGACCCCTCGCTGTTGTTCTCGGTGGTCTGGAACGACTCGTTGGGATCCCACGAGAAGCAGTTCAGGTTGAGGCAGTCGTTCCAGTCGGCACGGCCGATAAGCGGCAGCGCATGAGGGCCGAGGTTGTTGACGACATGGTCGAACGAGATGCGCAGGTGCTCGAAGAGTGTCACCTCCGACCCTGGCTGGTTGTCGAAGGGTACCATCTCGTCAAGGATGGAGAAGTCGCCCGTCTCCTTGATGTAGGCTACGGTGCCGAAGATGAGCCAGCATGGGTCGTCGTTGAAGCCACCGCCGATGTCATTGTTGCCGCGCTTGGTCAGCGGCTGGTACTGGTGGTAGCAGCCACCGTCGGGGAACTGCGTCGAGGCGATGTCGATGATGCGCTGGCGGGCGCGGCTGGGAATCTGGTGTACAAAGCCCACAAGGTCCTGATTGGAGTCGCGGAAGCCCATGCCTCGTCCCACGCCGCTCTCGAAGAACGATGCGGAGCGCGAGAAGCAGAAGGTAATCATGCACTGATACTGGTTCCAGATGTTCACCATGCGGTCGAGCCGCTCGTCGCTGCTCTTGACGGTGAACTTGCTGAGGAGGTCGTCCCACAGCTGGCGCAGTTCGTCGAAAGCAGCATCCACGGCCTCAACGGTCGAGAAGCGGCCGATGACGGCATGGGCCTTCTCCTTGTTGATGATGGTATGGTCGAGCGCGCCGAGGGAAGTGATGAGGGAGGTGCTGGCGGTGGCGTTGACGGGAGAACTGTCAACCACTGTGTATTTCTTGTCCTGCTCATTCTCGGCATAGCCTAAGACGAAGATGAAGTCCTTCTGCTCGCCGGGCTGCAGCGTCACCTCCACATAGTGAGAGGCAACGGGACTCCAGCCGTGGGCCAGCGAGTTGGCTGGCTTGCCGGCCATGACACACTGCGGGTTGGAGAAGTCGTTGTACAGTCCGATGAACGACTCACGGTCGGTGTCGTAGCCGTCGGCCTCGACATTCGTCAGGGCGTAGTAAGCGTAGTGGTTGCGGCGCTCCTTGTACTCCGTCTTGTGGTAGATGGAGGTGGACTTGACGGGAGAACCGTCAAGCACACGCTGTTCTATCTCTACCTCACCCGTTGACCAGTTGCGCTGGAAGTTCTCCATATCGGTGGCGGCATTCCACAGACACCACTCTGCGAAGGAGAACAGTTTGAGGTGCTTTACTTCACCCGTAGTGTTCTTCAGCGTCAGCTTCTGTATCTCAGCCCATGTGTGCAGCGGTACGAAGAAGAGCACGGAGGCCTCCACGCCATTCTTGCTTCCCGTGATGCGGGTGTAGTTCATGCCATGGCGGCACTCGTAAGAGTCGAGCGGTGTCTTACAGGGCTTCCAACCAGGATTCCAGACGGTGCTGTCGTCTTTGATATAGAAGTATCTTCCTCCAGCATCCATCGGCACACCATTGTAGCGGTAGCGGGTGATGCGGCGGAACTTGGCGTCCTTGTAGAAGTCGTAGCCGCCGGCGGTGTTGGAGATAAGGCCGAAGAAGTCCTCGTTGCCTAAATAGTTGATCCACGGAAACGGAGTGGCGGGGTCGGTGATAACGTACTCACGGTGCTGGTCGTCGAAATGTCCAAATGTCTTTGCCATTGTCAATTATGAATTTTCAATTGTCAATTATTAATTATTGAGTCCTTCTGCCGACATCAGCATGTCGACGAGGGGTTTGTCCTTAAAGTCATGCTTGTGCTGGTCCCAGAAGCCGAAGTCGGCGTCGTAGCACCAAGTGGTCCATGCGATGTCGTTCTCGTCGAATACGGTCAGCATGTCCTTCGTCCACTTATAGGCCAGCTCACGGTCGACGGGTTCGTAGACGCCCCACTCTCCGCAGAACAGCTGTAGGCCATACTTCTTAGCGACGGCGATGGCATCCTTGAAGTCGGCACGAATCTTGTCGACGTTCCACTCCTGGGTGAGATAAGACTCCAGCTCAGGCTTCAGGGAGTCGGGAGCAGCCTCGTAGTCCTCCTTGGAAACGAGGATGCCGGGATAGTTGACCTTGCCGGTGTATTTGCCGATGGGGGTCCACCATGCTCCGTAGTGGGTCAGTATCATGGGGTTGTAGTAGTGGAACGACAGCACGATGTTCTTGTCGCCCTCAGGCACCTTCAGGTATTTCATGGTCTCGTAGCCCTGCCAGCGGTTGCTGCCTACGACGAGTGTGCGCTGCGGCTCACGCTCACGAAGTGCCTTATGCACTTTAGCCACCAACTGGTTCCATTGCTCATGGTCGTCAGCCACGGGCTCGTTCATGAATTCGTAGGCAACGGAGTCGTTGCTGTATCCCTTCAGCGCATCCGACAACTGATACCAAAGGTTGATC
>JAEEGL011964427.1_pt1 | contig 19312 bp, 17 predicted proteins | sample 9134231 | NCBI WGS metagenome assembly JAEEGL01 (sample SAMN16246548, study PRJNA631951) | gut metagenome | biome: gut microbiome; feature: rumen; material: fiber-attached | host: Bos | place: Iran: Karaj | collected 2018-10
GCATAAATAATACAAAGCAGTTTCCACTTTCCCTCAAGGATAAACTTTCGCAGACACCAGACCAGGATCGGTAAAATATATAATCCATCCAAAAAGATGATACCAAATGAAAAATTCACGGAATACCCGCAAAGCGCATAAAGAGCCGAGAATACAATGCTCTCTGCAGAATCCGTTTTCAATGTTTCCGCAGTCAGAAAAGTGAACGCCCCTGCCGCAACCGAAAGTTTCACAACGGTAACGATCAATGACGCTGTATCCGGATCTTGTATGATCAGAAACAATAAATTAAACGGGCTCAGGCAGCTTCCGGAAAAAGCAGCCTCCATAGGCATTCCCAAACCCATATTAAATGAATAATCCGGACTCTGTCCGCTGAACAATGTACGGACAAACAGGTTTATGATATGAACATACTGTCCGTACATGTCGCTATACATAAAAACCTGCGGCTGCCCCGAAAGCATCCCCCCGGCAAAATTGATCAATATAAAAAGCAAAGCCGTAAGAACGGCAGAAAGAATTACGTTTCGTAAAACCTTTTCTTTAACCTGCTTCAAGCCTTATTCCTCCGGGATGCTATGATCTGTTTCTGTTTCCGTTTCCTGTTTCTCCGCAGCTTTATCCTCCGTTATGGCTTTATCCGTCGTTCCGCTCTGTCCTGAAAAATCCATAAACGGTAACAGAAGAAAAATGTTATATCCTGTTTCCGTCCAATGATGTTCCACAAAACAGTCGATCGCAACCAGTGAGACGATAAATAAGCGGAATATATGTCCTTCTTTTTTCAATCGGTACTGGCCATAGGTAACCAAGGACAGCATCAGAAGAAGCCCTACGATACCGTAGATCACATACACGCTTACATACGAGTCATCCAGAAATGTATAGATACCCAGGATATCTGCAGTCCCCATCCCGTCACCGATCTGTATATACGGCGATCCAAACAGCGAGATCGGAAACATCATCGTTGCTCTGCGTGAAGTAGCCAAGCGCGGGATGATACTGGTTGAAAATCCCGGAATTTTTTCCAGCACGGCAACCAGCGATTGCGAATACGCAAAATTCAGGATCATATACAGTCCCGCCAGTATAACGAAGGAGAATGTCAGTCCCCATTGAAACACATTGCCGATCACCGATGACGTTTTTGCTTCTCTCTTCGGTACACACTGATACACAATACTTCCGATACACGCCAGCACAACTATGATCAACGAATTTCTGGCATCAACAAATACAATATTCAGTACGGAAAGAAGCGCGGCAATAACATAAAACCACCACTTCATTTTCCCATCTTTTATAAACATGTATGTCAGCAGAAGAAAGCACCAATGCGCTGCCAGATCTGTGCAATATATCATCCCGAACGCATGCCTTTCCATGTCTCCCCGCATCTTGATAAAATCCGGAAGAACCCCTGCAACGCTCAGCAGGAATGAGACTATAAGGATCACGCCCGATATAACAACGCTCCGATATCCGGCCTTTTTAAAATCTTTCCCGTAGGAAGCAACCATCACAACCATCACTTCGAATATCGTCGTATTGGAAAATTCTCTCCAATAAAACGTATAAAACCACCCCAGAAGGAGCATTCCAACCATAATGAGACGGGTTTTTCGTTCTTTTACTTCAACAACGATATTATATAATGCCGGAAAAATGATCAGATACCGGATCAGGCATATCGTTTCCACGATCAGCGTTTTCAGATCACCCGGCATATCTCCAAACAGTCCGTACAGCCATTCAAAAAAATAATGTGCCATCGTCGAAGATCCGAAAATATTATAAGCCACCAGTATGGCTATCGAAATATAATATAATCGGTCCATAGACTTTCGATACTGTAATAACTGTTCCTTTATATCGCTTCCTTTGATTTCATTTGACACTTCTTTTATTCCCCTCTCTTTTCGTTATCGTCCGGCTTTTTAAGCATTCTCTTTTCCATATCGATCGGGGCCGGGCCGGACGATAAACGAACAGCTCAATAACTATCCAAATCTGTAGCCAAATGCTCTCTCAGCATTTCTACACTCAGCCAATCCGTATTTGTTCCGGAACTATATTCAAATTCCGGCGCAACCGGTTTCCCTCCGGGAATCAGATTTCGATCTCTCCACCAGTCATAATGCGGATAAATAATAAAATGCTTTTCATATTCATAGGTATGCAAAGAATCCTCTCTGGTCACCATTATCTCATGAAGTTTCTCTCCTTCACGGATTCCCACTTCCTTTGGAATGCATCCCGGCGCCATAGCCTCCGCAAGATCCGTGATCTTGAATGACGGAATCTTGGAAATGAAAGTTTCCCCGCCTCTTGCCTCTTCCAGCGCCTTAATAACCAGTTCTACCCCCTGCTCTAAACTGATCCAAAACCGGGTCATTCTGAAATCTGTTATAGGAAGCTCCTGTATCCCCTGATCGATCAGATTTTTAAAAAACGGGATCACACTTCCCCGGCTTCCTGCGACATTTCCGTAACGGACAACTGCAAATCTGGTGCCGTCTTCTCCGCCATATGCATTCGCAGCGCAAAAAAGCTTATCCGATACCAGCTTTGTACCGCCGTAAAGATTAATGGGATTGACTGCTTTGTCTGTACTCAACGCAATGACCTTCTTAACTCCTGTTTCCAAAGAAGCGCTGATCACATTCGTCGCCCCCATAATATTCGTCCGGATCGCCTCCATTGGATTATACTCGCATGCAGGCACCTGCTTAAGCGCCGCAGCATGGATCACATAGTCTACCCCTTTCATAGCCATTCTCATACGATCCGCATCACGTACATCACCTATAAAGAAGCGAAGGATCCGATTATACTCTTTATATTGATTCTGCATCAAAAACTGCTTGTACTCATCTCTCGAATAAATGATGATCTTCTTCGGAGTATAATGCTGCAGAACATATTCCACAAAATGGTGGCCGAATGATCCGGTTCCCCCCGTGATCAAAATCACCTTATCATTTAACATGGTTTTCCCCTCTCGTATAAGTTTTCATAGTGATCTTATCCATCAGAAATATTATATAAGATCCTTCCGTCTCCAATTTCCGTTGGCATCTTTAACCAGCAGATCCTTATTGGCAAATTTATCTACCGTATCATCAAATTCCTTTTCCGTAATTCCTATTGTTCTGCAAAAATCTCTTTTCGCCAGCGGATCGCAGATCCAATCGGAATCTTTGATCTTCTGCATCGCCTGTTCTCTTGTCAGACCGCCTTCCCGAACCAGTCTGCAGGCCATATCGGATACTCTCTGAAAACCAAACTTAATAAATTTAGTCCAGTGCTGCATCATATAACCCTTACTGTCTATCTGCGTAAAATCATCCGCCGATCCCTGCCGCGGCCAATCTTCAAATGCGCTCAACGGTTTAAAGCCCATTTCCTGTGCTTCCCGTAACGAATCCAGATTCGAGTAAGGCCAGATCGCCCCCATATAGATCACCTTGGTCTCATCATCACTTGAAGGATGGAAAATCTCACATTCCTCCGTTTCACCATACTCAAATGCCGGATTCTCCCCCATCATAACAATGGGAACCCGAAAAGCTTTTGCGATCTCCAACGGCTTTGCATACAACTGTTCCTCTGCCCATTTCAAAGGATGCAGTTCTTCAAAGAAATTCTTTCTGGTTTCTTCAACAAAAGTCCCCGGCGCACAACGATAATTGATCAAGTCAACATTATATGTTTTCACCAGATTATCCAGATTGTACTTTCCGGCATCCGATAAAGTAAACTCATCACACACATGCACCAGCAATATGCGCTTGACCTCATGCTTTTCGATCAGTCTTTTAACGATTGCGCAGGAATCTTTCCCGCCGGAAACGCCAACTACACAATCCCAGGGAACTCCCTCCGTTCTTTTCTCCTTAATATATTGCGTCAGCCATTTCTGTCTTTCTTCCCAATCGATTTTTTTCCTGTTATCCTGATTCAAACAAGCCAGGCAAACGCCATCCTTTGATTTGATCCTCGGTCTCGTATCCAGAATAAATCCGCACCTCTTACACACTTTGATCTCCATTTTGATCTACCTCCTTTTGTCAGTTCACTGATTCATTATATATATTTATTTTTTTAATCGGATCCTTTTATTCAACGTTTCTCTGCATACTTTTCTGACGGAAATCAGTTCTGAATGATATATAATACAGATCAATACTGCCGCTGCCAGGATGACACCGCCTCGTATTACATAAGAATCATACGCGCGAATATTGCAAAAACAGATCAAAAAGATCACAAATATACCTGCAAAAGTCTTCTTCATCGATGTAATGCTTTGATATAGTTTTTGACCGATGAACAGTTTTGTCAAAACCTGAAAAAGCGCCATGGCCGCCATCCCCAGCGAAACGGAAAAAACACTTCCGAGATCAAAAAAGATCAGGGACACCGATATATTAATAAAAACAGACGCCCCGGAAATATAAAAGTTATATTTTGTCTTCTCCTGAATCGTGATCCCATAAGATGTTGTTTCGCTGATCAGTACCTGGATCGGCGCCAGCATAAAGATCATAAAATACTTTTGTGACATATTATAATCGCTGTTTACAACATAAAAGAGAATATCCTGAGCCGCCATGATCATCAGGCAAATGATCGCGCTTGCCAAAACAACATAATTATGAACTTTTTTAATAAATTCCTGTTTTTCTTTATAATACGAATACATAAAAGATGACCAGTATACGCAAAACGACGATGCAAAAATCGAAAAAACGCTCGCCAGGGTAACTGCCAAAGAAATGATACCCGTATCAGAATACATATTTTTATAAGAAAGAATGATTTTTCCAACCGAACTATCCACCCACATTAGTACCATAGCCGGCATAAGCGGAAAAGAAAATGCAAATAAGCTCTTATAGCAGCCAAAATCCACCCTCTTTTTTTGCGGTTTCGTTTTATCGCCGGATAAAACAGCCACAACAATTGCAAACAGCAGCGTAGAAACCGTCATCACCAATAACGCGCATTCATATCCGGAATCAATCAATAATCCGAGCACAAACAGGACTCGTGTCGAAAGTACCATGAGTATTTGCTGAACATTATACAGCAATGGTTTTCCTTCCATTTTGGTCTGAATACTCACCAGCCTGAACGCGATCAAACCTAAGACATAAAAGACAAATGCTATCAGGAGAACAGGCTTATATTCTCCAAACATGAGCAGACTTATCTTTTCTCTATATAACAGAAATCCTGCAACGAAACACAGAAAAAGCACACCGATTGCCGTAAAAAATGCAATTCTGCGTAAATCTTTTTTGTTGAGACCATATGGCGGTTCATAATAAAACCTGAGATAAGCCGAATCAAACCCCAAAAAAGAAAGATACAGCATAATGTTGCCAATCGAATAATACAGGTTAATCTTTCCATAGTCATCTGTCGAGTAATAATTCGAGACTATGGGGATGATCAAAAAACTGATCGCCGCCGAAACTAATGTTCCTATACTATATTTTGCTACTTTTATAACAAACTCTTTCGAATTCATATCTTATTAACAGCCATCTGTATCTTCTCTTTATCTTTTTGCGGCAAATAATTACTCTTCCTTACTCCCATAATTGATTTACCGGACATTAGATTTGTTTTATATAAAAACAGCTTTCCTGCATATTTTATCGTTCTGAACAGGGAATACAGGAAATTATACCGGGAAGCAAAAGCTTCTGATGTTTCATCAATATGCTTTTCTATAAAGCCGGAAATCAACTCTGCCGCTGATTCCTTTCCTTCATAGTAATAGTAACTCATCCGCTCCTTTATTTTCTCATTACACTTCATAGTCTCGTAATTACATAATACTTCAAGGAATTCTTCTTTGCTGTACAGTCTCTCAACAGAATCAATCAACGGGATTTCCATTTCCTTAAAGATTTTCCGCGGGTGCAGATAAAAAATAGGCAATGACGCCGCAACCGCTTCAATCGCGGCTGTTGAATTCCATGAAAAAGCAATCGACGAATTTACGATCCAGTCCCGGATCGCATATTCCCTGATCACATGGAAATTCGAATACCTTTCTTCAAGCGCCGTGATCTCTTTTGAAACCGATTCGCTCGGATGCGGTCTGTATATGAACTCATAGTTTCCGGATGACTCTACCTTCTCCAGAACATAATCATACCACTTAATCGATTCATAATAGGAATACCCTGTGATATCAGCCAGCTTATATATATCCTTACTGCCCCGTTCCGCGTATCCTTCTAATCTTTTTTTATATACCAGATCATCATTAAAATTCCCGATGATCAATACCCACTTTTTGTTTTTATCAATGTTGAAATTCTGTGATAATTCATCCCTGCTTTTGGATATCGCCTTAAATCTTTCTTTAAAGAAATCCAGCCGCTGTGATCCCGAAACAAAGATCTTATTCTCTTCTATCCCTGCATCGGTAAGTACTTTCTTGTAATACTCCCCCCAGGTAAAATGATAAAAATCTCTCGTTTTCCCCGCCGGCAGCAATAAATCCGTATCATTTGTACTGCATAACTGCTCCGAATGCAGATTTACGATATTTAACTGATTGTTTGGCAATCCACCTTTGAATCTTGAAAAATTGCGATAATCAAAATCATCATAGGCCCATGGAACGATCACCATTTTAGGAGAATAGCGAATATAAGCAGTATTCATGTCCCAGAAATACGAGACTATTTCAACCGTCATCCCCTTCTCTTCTAAAAACTTTTTTAATAATGATGCACTCTCCAGCTCCCTGTTTACTATTTCATATATGATCAGAACATCTATTTGTTTCATGAATTACGATCTCCATCACTCCTGCCACCGATCACCGGAAACGGCCGCCGGTCTCAAGATTACTCTTTTATTCCCGCAGGATACTTCTTCCACTCTTCCAGCGCCTCGACAAATGCCGCATATTCTTCAGAATACCGGGATGTTGCGGTCACAACAATCGTATTGCGATATCTCCCGAAGTCCACCGCCACGCGTTTTTTACTGATATCGATCACACAGTAACTGGCCGTTCGCACATCACTGTCCGCTGCAATCTTTTGAACCGCCTCTTTCGCCGCCAAAAGACTGTATCCTGTATCCGTCGAATCATCCACGATCAGAATATTCCCGTATTTTCCCCAATCCAGCTGGTCAAACCGCTCTCCTGTATGCACTTCCCGCTCTCTGTTTTCTTCCTGATATCCGTAATTTGCCTTGGAACGAAGCAAAGCAAACAAAAGTTTCTGCGGTATCTTCGGAACCAGTTTACGTATCACATCTTTCCCGCCGTTTCCGGGACGACTGACCGTGATATCTACCATAGGGCAGTCGAAATACTCCGCCATCGGCTGTGCAAACAAAAACCCGCTTTTTGCTATAAACACAACCAGATCCGGCCGAAAACTTTTTTCGATCCTTTTCGCCCATTTCCGGCAATCCGCTTCTATCTCTGCTTTATCCCTGGCAAATACCCGGATCCGGCCTTCATCTTTCTTTCCCGCTTCACCCTTGTATAAAAATGCTGCAATCCCCATTTCCTTTGGTTTTTTATAATCCGAAACGATATGGTCCCCGATATGAACCGGATTCACAGCTCCGGTTTCTTTCCGCACTTCCGTGAAGAGATGGCCGGATCGTTTGCTCAGACCGTATTCACTGGATACAAAAAGCTTCTCGTATCCCCGATAGCCGCATTTTTGCAGTATTGCTTCGATCACATCCCCGGGAAGATACATATCCGTTGTGATCACAATACGTTTCCCTTTTTTTATCAGATATCGAAAAAAACGAAGGCCCGAGGGATTTGCATATACGGTATCCAGCTCTGCCTTGATCTCATCCTGCCTTAATCGTTCTGTTTTTTCTTCACCATATATCGCTGTCAGCCTGCCATATATTTCCGCAAGTGTTACATCTTCCTTCGCTGCATTTTTCCTTGCTTCCCGTTCTGCCTGCATGCGGCGTTCCGGGAAATCCGGATCATCCTTCGCTGCTATGGCAAATACATCCGAAGGCTGTTTCACTTTTCGGAAGACCAGGGTGTCAAAAACATCAAAAGAAACCACGTCCGCCTTCTGAATAACTTCATCATAGCGGAACCCGGTTCCGATCAGTCCGGACACAACCCTGCGGCCTGTCTGTTTTATTCTTTTTATTTCACTTAATGTCTTCATATATTTTCTTTCAAGCCATCCGGTTTCCGGTGCACGGATCGGCTTCCTCTCTGCTTCTTCCTACATTGCCCCGTCTTTCTTCCAGATGGCCACAACGGTCATCCACATCAGTTTGATATCCATCCACAGGCTCATCTCATTGATGTACTTCAGATCCATCTCAACCCATTCATCCCAGGGCACTTCCGCCCGGCCGCACACCTGCCAGATAGCTGTGATGCCGGGTTTTACCACCCAGCGCTGCAGCTCATAGTCTTCAATCTCCTTATCCGTTGTCTGGATCGGGCGCGGACCTACCAGGCTCATCTCGCCTTTCAGAACATTCCAGAACTGAGGAAGCTCATCAATACTGGTCCGCCGGATAAACTTCCCCACCTTCGTGATACGCGGGTCATCCTTGATCTTAAACGCCAGACCGTTTTTATCCGCATCCGACAACACCGCCGCCGTCTTTTTCTCAGCATCGATGCACATCGAACGAAATTTATGCATGGGGAAATACTTCAGATCCTTGCCATAGCGTTTGCCGCTGAAGATAATGGGACCGCCGTCCTCTTTCTTGATCGCAATGGCAGTAGCCAAAAAAACCGGCGAAAAAATGATCAACGCCAGTATCGATCCGATAATATCAAACAAACGTTTCAAAAATTTATAATACAGCGGTTTCTTCCGGTATACTTCTTTCATATCGATGCCTTCATAGGCTCTTTTCAGTACGCCGTTCTCATCCCGCTCTCCGACATAGATCGGCTTGATCGCTCCTTTATTCAAAACCTTATGCTCCTCGCCTCCGTAATCACCTAATATAATACCACTTATACTGCTATTTCGCAATGATTACGCTTTTTTCTCATGCCTTATATTGCGTAATTGGTGTCCCAATACTTTTTTCGTGATTTTATACATTTTGCTTGCGTGTTTTTGTGTATAATGTTATACTTTCCCCGTTTGTTGGTTATATCATGGAGGAAACAGATTATGAAGCAGAAACGTGAAGACATCCGTAACGTGGCGATCATCGCCCACGTAGATCACGGCAAGACGACCTTAGTAGACGAATTATTGAAGCAGAGCGGTGTATTTGAAGAGCACCAGGAAGTGGCGGAGCGCGTCATGGACTCCAACGATATCGAGCGCGAGCGCGGTATCACCATCCTGTCCAAGAATACCGCTGTCAACTATAACGGTACCAAGATCAACATCATCGACACACCGGGACACGCCGATTTCGGCGGCGAGGTCGAGCGTGTGCTGAAGATGGTAAACGGCGTCATCCTGGTGGTAGACGCTTTCGAAGGCCCGATGCCGCAGACCCGTTTCGTTCTGGGTAAGGCGATGGAGCTGAAGCTGCCGGTGATCGTATGTATTAATAAGGTAGACCGTCCGGAGGCGCGTCCTACAGAAGTCATCGACGAGGTGCTGGAACTGCTCATCGACCTGGGTGCCGATGACGATCAGCTGGAATGCCCGTTTGTCTTCGCATCTGCGAAGGCCGGCACCGCTTCCCTGGATGCCGATACTGAAGGCAAGGATATGATGCCGCTGTTTGAAACGATCCTGAAATATATCCCCGCTCCGGAAGGTGATCCGGAAGCCGGCACGCAGATTCTGATCAGCACCATCGACTACAATGAATATGTAGGCCGTATCGGTGTAGGCAAGGTAGACAACGGCTCCGTTAAGGTCAACCAGGAAGTGGTGATCGTCAACCACCACGATCCGGACAAAGTTCGTAAAGTAAAGATCAGCAAGCTGTATGAGTTTAACGGTCTGGAGAAAGTAGCTGTGGATGAAGCACAGATTGGTTCCATCGTGGCCGTCTCCGGTATTTCGGATATCCACATCGGCGATACCATCTGTGATCCCGAGCATGTAGAAGCCATCCCGTTCCAGAAGATCTCCGAGCCGACCATTGCGATGAACTTCATCGTAAACGACTCCCCTCTCGCCGGTCAGGAAGGCAAATATGTAACCAGCCGTCACTTAAGAGACCGTCTGTTCCGCGAGCTGAACACCGACGTATCCCTGCGCGTAGAAGAGACCGATACCACCGAAGCATTCAAGGTATCCGGCCGTGGCGAGCTGCATCTGTCCGTGCTGATCGAGAATATGCGCCGTGAAGGCTATGAGTTTGCGGTAAGCAAGGCAGAAGTACTCTATCACGAAGATGAGAACGGTAAAAAGACCGAGCCGATGGAGCGCGCTTATGTAGATGTACCGGAAGAGTTCTCCGGGGCTGTCATTGAAAAGCTGAGCACCCGTAAAGGCGAACTTTTGAATATGGGTACCGCAAGCGGCGGTTACACCCGTCTGGAGTTTATGATCCCGTCCCGCGGTCTCATCGGTTACCGCGGCGAATTTATGACGGATACTAAGGGCAACGGCATCATCAATACCATTTTTGAAGGCTATGCACCGTTCAAGGGCGAGATCAGCTACCGCAAGCAGGGTTCCCTGATCGCATTCGAGACCGGTGAATCCGTAACCTACGGTCTGTTCAACGCGCAGGACCGCGGCAATCTGTTCATCGGGCCGGGCGAGAAAGTATATGCCGGTATGGTCATCGGTGAAAATCCGAAGCAGGAAGACATCGAACTGAATGTCTGCAAGAAGAAGCAGCTGACCAATACCCGTGCTTCCGGATCGGACGACGCCCTGAAACTGACGCCGCCTAAGATCATGAGCTTAGAGCAGTCTCTGGAATTCATCGGTACGGACGAACTTCTGGAGGTTACGCCGAAGCACCTGCGCATCCGCAAGAAGATCCTGGATGCCACACAGAGAAAGCGCGCGATGATCTCCGCACAGGCCAAGGCCGCAAACTAAATCCAAAAAAGTCCCGGAACGGGATATGCTGCCGTTCCGGGGCTTTTTGTTTTACAGAAATTGCGCCTGCCACATTTCCCACATACCGGAAATCAAAGCATAGCGTAAAGGTCATATAATAACTTTTCCGTTTTCTTCCATCCAAGGCATGGATCCGTGATCGATCTGCCGTAAACTCCCTGTCCCGGCATCTGACAGCCATCCTCAATATAACTTTCTATCATCAATCCTTTTACGAATGCCCGCACTTCTTCGTTTTCCCGGTAAAAACCATAGACTTCTTTCGCGATCCTGACCTGCTCTTCATATTTTTTATCGGAATTTGAATGGTTACAGTCAATAATTACAGACGAATTACTGATATTATGGGTATACATCATATCATGCAATTCCACAATGTCTTCATAGTGATAATTTTGATAGTTCCTTCCACTCTTATTGATAAACCCTCTCAAAATGGCATGCGCATACGGATTTCCCGATGTCTCTGCTTCCCATCCGCGATAGATCAGCCTGTGCCCCTTTTGCGCAGTCTTACCACTGTTCACCAGCGAGATCTTGCTTCCCCCGGTAGGATTCTTCAACCCGACCGGCAGCTCACCGTCACTTGCAAGCATCCTGTGTCCCTGATCTTCCACCGATCTCGCCCCGACTGCCATATAACACAACAGATCCGAAATATAATACATCTCCTCCGGATAAAGCATTTCATCCGCAGAAAACAGGCCGCTTTCTCTTATCACCCGCAAGTGCAGTTTCCTGGTAGCATACAGCCCCCGGAGCAAATCTTCCTGCTCATCGGCATCCGGATTGTGAAGCAATCCTTTATACCCTTCTCCCGTTGTCCTGGGTTTGCTGGTATAAATCCTGGGAATGATCAGAAACTTATCGGCAATCTTCTCTTCAAGTCTCTTTAACCGTATTACATAATCCAGGACCGAGTCTTCCCTGTCCGCAGAACACGGACCGATGATCAGTATTTTTCTCCCGTCCTCACCGGATAATATCTTTTGGATCTCCCGGATCCTGGATGTGCGCTGCCTTTTTTCCTCCTCGGACAGGGAGTAATCTTTTGGCATTTCCTCTAATCTGGGTAATTCCTTGATATAGCGCATTGAACCGTTATACCTCCACTGCTTTTCCGAGTTCAGAGGACTTATACGCCGCATAGATGATGCTGATCGAATCATATGCCAGATCAAATCCGGATTTCGGCTGCCGGTCATAATAGATCGAATCCATAAAATCTCTCATTTCATCCGTATAACCGCGGATGATCTCGTCCTCCAGAAACGGGTTATTCCACCCTATTTTAGACGGCAGCATCTCTGACAGATAAACATCTTCCAGACGATCCTCATCCAGAAAATATGTACTCATAAGATTTGACATCGTAAGGTTGCAATTGATCGCCGTATCATTACAATAGAGTTCTATATAGTTTTTGCTTCCTCCCAGCAGAACATCCGTCGCTATGATCGTTGCCTTGCTTCCATCCGAAAACGTAAGGATCACCGTACCGTTATCTTCTACATCATGCGGCCTTGCAGCAATATGTCTGTGATCATATTCCGACAGACTTGTCGTGATCCTGCCCATATCCGCAAAAACCGTCTTCACTTTGATATCTTCCCCTCTGGCTTCGGATTCCACCCGTTTTAACCAGAGAATAGCGGCAAGCGGATGGGCTCCTGTACGAATAAAGGTTCCGCCACCGGTTTTATTCCATTCCCCTGCCACATGAGAGCTGGAACCCTTCAGGCTTTCCTCGCCCTTCGCATACAATATCTTGCTTTTCTTCTTTCGGATGATCTCCGCCGCCTTGGAAACGGCCGGCGCATACACAAAGTTCTCGGCATACATAAACTTCCTGCCGCTCTTCTCCACCGCTTCTCTTAATTCATTGATATCTTTGATCAGCTCATCATACATCACGGCCTTTGAAACATGATCACCGATCGGCTCCGGATCACCTTCTCTTCCGAAATATCCGCTTAAGGGTTTTTCGCATATAACATGTTTCCCTGCTTCGAGTGCACGAATGATCATATCCTTATGAGCATACGGCGGTGTACAGATATCGATCACATCGATTTCCGGATCATTAAGAAGATTATCAAAATTCAGAGACGCCTCCTCAAATCCATAGCGCTCTTTCATCATATTGACCTGCTCAAACCGTCTGGCAATTATGTGTTTGAAACGCACCGGAACGCCCGTATATCTCAGCAATGCATTCATATGCAGCTCTGTAGCTCTTCCGGCGCCGGCCATACCGATATTTATAACTTTTTCCATTACCATAACCCCTTTCTGTTGATCATCCCCGAAAACAACTTTATGTATTCTGTCTTTTCGGTACTGCGTAAAATACCAGTTCTGCCAGATCCAATCCCTGATACCCTATATAATAGTCATAAACGCCTTCTCCGACAAGGCTCCGTATATACTGTGGGATCGTGATCAGATCTTCCCGCTTATGATATACACAGATCGCAAGCGCCGGTGATATCTCCCGGATCACTTTGGCTGCGCCTTTCAGCGCTTCCAGCTCACTTCCTTCAATATCCATCTTGATCAGACTGTTTGAAGTGAACTGTTCATACATATCATCCAACCGTATCACGTCGATCTTTATTTCACCTTCCGCGGATATACTCGAGGAAGATTTTCCTTCCGCCTGAAAACAGAGTGTTGTGGTTTCTGACCATACTCCCTTGGATACGATCTTCAGGTCACGGATCTTCTCCCTTTTCACACGCTCTTCGATCTTCCGGATATTCGACCGGTCCGGTTCAAATTCAATGATCTGATCATATTCCGGATATGCTCCGATAAAATCATGCGCAGAATCGCCGTCAAACGCCCCGCAGTCAAACAGGCGATCAATTTTATAACCGGTCAGATAATTGCTGAAATACGGTATTTTCTCCTGATGATCGGTAAATAACCGATGAAAACCATCCGCAACAGCAGCATTCAGATATGCTTCCATCGTCGCCTTCGCTCTCTCCGAGCTGAGCATTTCATAGGTTTCATTAAACTCTCCCCAATGCGCCTGAACAAATTCCATATTCCAGTCTACCGCTTCCCCGTATACGACTGCCAGATGAAAATCATACATATAGGGGATCGCATCTTTGTACTGTTTCTTTTTTTCCAGAATGGCACGGTAATCATACACCCCAAATACCAGCGGAACTTCAGCGGCATACACCTTAAGATACTCAGAAAACGGAATGATCCCCGCCTTTTTCCGTTCCTCCGTGGCATACGGATCATCCACCACATATCGGATCTCTGCCTCCACCCCTTTGGTCTTCAGATAATCCGCTATGATCCCGGCATCCATGCCTCCGCCGAACATCATAAGATGGCCACCGTTCCCGGCCGTAATCCTTTTTATTTCATTCCCATACTGTTCTTTTTGATCGTTACTGCTGAGTGTAAGCATTTTTTTATCCCCCCGGCTTTATGATTTTTTGATATCCGTCTCCCCGTATTCATCACGGATCACATATTGCGGCGCATTATTCAGGCATATATAGATGCGTCCTATATATTCTCCAACAAGTCCCATCATGATCAGCAAAAATCCATCCAGAAACATCGTCAGCGCGATCATGGAACTCCAGCCTTCCAAATAGGGAAAATGAAATATCTTTTTTATGACGATCACGATCGCATAAACAAGTCCTGCCAGCGCGATGAGAACGCCGGAAACCGATGCGATCTCCAGTGGTTTTACGGAAAAAGCCGTAAATCCGTTCAGCCAGAGCCGGATCAGTTTCATCAAAGAGTAATTAGACTTCCCGTCGAGCCGTTTTCTGTGCGCGATCTCAACATCACACAGATTGGATGTTGCCCGGAATACTAATCCGCCCACATAAGGATAGGGCTTATCATATCGGATCATCTCCTCGATCACGAATCGGCGATATGCCGAGAAACTCATCGGATAGATATTGGGCGGCATATCAATAAGAGAGATACACATTCTCCGATTGATCGCGCTTCCCAGAGAACGCCACTTAGCCTTTTGGGCATCCGGATATCTGGCATATACCGCATCATAGCCTTCCTCTATCTTGTCCAGAAGTGTATAGATCCCTTTCGGATCACACTGGCCATCATCATCCATCTGGATGACCACATCGCCTTTTGCTTCCCGATAACCCGCCATCAAAGCGGAATGCTGGCCGAAATTCTTGGCAAAACGTATTCCCTTTACTCTGCCGGAATACTGATCGGAAATCCGTTTTATCTCATCCCATAAAGCAGCCGTCGATCCGTCATTCACCAAAATGATCTCATACTCCAGCTTATCCTGCACTACGGAGACGATCTCATCCACTACGGCTCCTATCGTTTTTTCAGAGTTAAAGCAGGGAATTACAATCGAAATATTCTGCATATCATCACTCCATCACCAATCGGATCTTTTCTCTCAGCTCTTTCAACATCGTTCTTTCTTCATCGATACCGGCAAATTCCAAAAACAGGATTCCCACCTTATATTTCATATAATCGTCAATCACAAACCCTCTTTGCCCCCAGATAACGCGGTCTATGATCCTGTCTTCATATTCTTTCGGAATGATCAGCTCCTGATAAGTACCATTACACTCCGGCATCAGACATTCCCTTGCAATGATCCTGGTATTCTCTTCCGTCTTAATGTCATATTCAAGGCCCAATTCCGCTCTGACAATGTTTTCAGCATATCTGCATCCTGTTGCATACTCCACTAACAGCAGATACAGATCTCCCGGAGACCTTCTGCAGGGATCGATCATGAAAACCTCTCCCCGTGCATTTTTGATACATTGACAATGAAAGAGTCCATCCTTTAATTTCCAGCTTTCTGCTATACGCTCCACATTCCGCTGTAATTCGAGTCGCATATCCTTTGTCAGATCCGAAGGCGCGTGCGCTCCCGAAACAAGATATTTATTCTTATAATACTCCTCATTATCATAAAATGAAAAGCACACTTTCCCGTCTTTCAGGAGTATCGATAAACCATGATTGGATCCTTCAATGAACTCTTCGACCAGAATCTCCTGCGCGCGTGTCATTACCACCGCTACCTGATACGCCATTTTGACTTCATAGAAATTATTACATCTCCTGACGCCTTTTCCTCCCGTCAGGTCCGTCGGCTTAACGATCACCGGATACTGCAGTTTATTCTCCAGTTCTTCCAGTTCCTCCTCGCTCCGGATCGTGTAAAACGCCGGAGTTCGGATCCCCAATTCCATACATTTCTTCCGGAATTCATTCTTATGATGAAATCTCCCTGCCGTCACGGGCGCATCATGTCCCGGAAGCCCCAGCATAGCACAGGCATAGGCCGCGGAAAGGTATGCAAAATCATTACATCCGGAAACAATACCGCACACATCCCACTTCTGCGCCAGTTTCAGGACATATTCCCGGTCCGAATAATCCCCTCTTTCATAATGATCCGCGATCTGATGCCCTAATCCGCCATCATCCTTCCCCGTAGAGATCACCTCATACCCCAGAGTATGCAATGCCTTGATCAAAGGCACTTCCGAGTGGCTTCCTCCTGTTATCAATACCTTCTCCATAACTTAAAGAACTCCTTTCCGAAAGCGAAACGCCATAATCTCATCCCAAAAACGAGTAAACCATGATCCCCGCAACGATCAATCCGATTGCCAGCGCTTTCTTTTTGTTGAAATTCTCATGAAAGATCTTCACGCCGAAAACCATGATATAGATATATCCGGTAGCCTCCAAAACCGGCCCCATGGATAACGGGATACCCTTATAGGCGTACACCCCCAACAACGTAGCTCCGAAAAAGACAGCATATGAAAGGATCACTACCGGATTCAGATACTCCTGAACCACGGATTTATATTCTTTCTGCGCCGCTTTCTTCAGAAATACCTGCGCAACCGATGATACAAAGGTTCCCAGCAAAAGCGCCCCTGCACAGATCACTGCTGACATTCTTCCTCCTCCCCGGATTGGGCAGCCGTATCCGCAAAAGCAAAAAGTACAATACCCGCAACGACCAACAGGGCACCGATCAGCTTTCCCGGCGTCAGTCGTTCCTGAAAAAAGAAGATTCCCCAGACCATCGCCCATAAAACCGAAACCGCTTTATTTGCATATGCCATAGTCAATGGCAGCCGTTTGATGATCTGCTGCCATGCGACTGCATAGACCGCCAGCAGAAACAATACAATCCCATAAAACAGAAGAAAGCGTCCACTAAGGAACGCCTCTCCTGCCGCTAATTTGCTGCATACTCCGCTTAAAGAATACACCAGCAATAAAACATTCAATATAATGATCGTACGATAATGATCTTTCATTAAATCTCCACGATCCAGCCTTCGGGCGGATCCAGACGTCCCATCTGGATACCGGTCAGCGTATCATACAGCTTCTTAGTGATCGGGCCCATCTCATCCATACCGCTCGGGAAGCAGATCTCCTTGCCGTGATCCACGATCTTGCCTACCGGAGAGATGACTGCTGCCGTACCGCACAGACCGCACTCTGCGAAGTCTTTTACTTCATCAAAGAAGATCTCTCTCTCTTCTGCTTCCAGTCCAAGATATTCCTTGGCAACGATCATCAGAGAACGTCTGGTGATGGAAGGAAGGATCGAGTTGGACTTCGGGGTTACCACCTTACCGTCCTTGGTCACAAACAGGAAGTTTGCGCCACCGGTCTCTTCTACCTTGGTGCGGGTTGCTGCATCCAGATACATATTCTCGGCATAGCCTGCCTTGTGTGCCTCTACGATCGGGTGAAGGCTCATCGCATAGTTCAAACCCGCCTTGATATTACCGGTACCATGCGGTGCCGCACGGTCAAAATCGCTTACACACAGAGTCAGCGGCTTTGCGCCGCCCTTGAAGTACGGTCCTACCGGAGTACAGAAGATACGGAACTGATATTCGGTAGCCGGCTTTACACCGATGACCGGGTTGGTTCCGAACATATACGGACGAAGATACAGAGTTGCGCCGGAACCGTAAGGCGGAACGTATGCTGCATTTGCCTTTACCACAGCCTTTACCGCTTCCACGAACTTATCCTTCGGGAACGGCGGCATTTCCAGACGCTGTGCGGTTGTATACATACGATCTGCGTTCAGATCCGGACGGAAGGTCACGATACGACCGTCTTCGGTAGTATACGCCTTTAAGCCTTCGAAGCAGGTCTGCGCATACTGCAGTACGCCAGCGCACTCATTCAGGACGATATTGGCATCTGTGGTCAGACCGCCCTCATCCCATTTGCCATCCTTAAAGTTGGACACATAACGCTGCTCGGTCTGTACATAGCCAAATCCGAGAGATGCCCAGTCAAGATCTTTCTTTTCCATTGTCAGATAACTTCCTTTCCATAACAGTATCGTGTAGTTATTAGTAACTGTTCAAAACCCAGCGGTTCTTCCGGTTACAGTCATTATCATTTTTTTAGTTTACAACCAGCGTTTTCCCATGTCAAGAAAAATCCCCATGGGCGTCTGCTCCTATGGGGATCATCATCACTTCTTCTTTCGGTTATACCGCACAAAGCGGTACTCCAGATCAAAATAGGTCTCTTCTTCACCCTCGGCGGTCAGCTCCCACTCCGGATCCTCATCCAGGTTCCGGAAAAAGGCATCTGCCTGATATGCATGGTCAATCTGTGTGATGTGCGCTGTATCGCAATAGGGCAGCATCTGCTGATAAATACTCTCACCACCGATGATATAGACATCTTCGGAAGAGTATTTCTTCAGTTTCTCCAGCAGCTCTTCGATGGAATGAACCACAATGGCACCCTTTACCTGAAAGCTCTTATCATGGGTCAGGATGATATTGGTGCGGTATGGCAGTGGCTGCTTCTGCGGGAAGGTATCCAGCGTTTTACGGCCAAGTACGACTACCTTGCCGGTCGTCTCTTGCCGGAACATCTTCTGATCCTTCGGGATGCTGACCAAAAGTTCGCCCCGGTTACCGATGCCCCAATTTTTATCGACTGCTGCAATGATGTTCATGTCGTTATCTCCTATGTGTCCCGGCGAGCCACGGGGACGGTTCTGGTGAGCCATGGGGACGGTTCTTATGGCTAAAGATCTTCGATCTTGTTGCCATAAGAACCGTCCCCATGGCTCGCCAGAACCGTCCCCATGGCTCACCGGCCGTATCTCAGATTGCTACCGGGATATCGCCGATCTCCGGGCCGTATTGGTAATCGATCACCTTTACGTCATTACGGGTAAATTCATAGAAATCGTGGATGTCCGGGTTGAGCCAGAA
>JAEEGL017267305.1_pt1 | contig 19312 bp, 25 predicted proteins | sample 9134231 | NCBI WGS metagenome assembly JAEEGL01 (sample SAMN16246548, study PRJNA631951) | gut metagenome | biome: gut microbiome; feature: rumen; material: fiber-attached | host: Bos | place: Iran: Karaj | collected 2018-10
TTATTCTTTCTATCCATCAATAAAACATTAAATCCACATTCATAAGCTTTATCAAGAATATCAATTCTATCATCAATAAATACTGATTCAAGAGGATTAATATCTTTATTTTTTTCTAAAAAAACTTCAAATAAACCCTCAAGTTTAGTTTTAGATTCCATAGCTGAAACCGTAATATTTTTAAAGTATTTAGATATATCTCTATTATCCAACACTCTAAAAGTAGAAGCCCAGGCATCTGTAACCATATACAAATCATACTTTTTAGAAAACTTATCTAAACAATCATCTACATCATTATAAAAAATATACTTATCATCATTATAAACATTATCAAAAGCTAATTCTTCTGCAATCTTTTTACTTAGATTTTTATAATTATAATCTTTTAAAAATTGATAATATGCTTTAACAAACATCTCATATTCTTCCTCTTCAGTTTTAGGTTGTTGCGTAACGATATGACTATAATTTTTCATACTACTTTTTATTTTTTCAACATTTTCCTTTTCATCATTACCTACAATATCCCAAAATTTAGGAGTAATAAGCCAATGTCCTGTTCTAGGTTCACATAAAACTGAACCATTATCAAAAATAATATTTTTTATCATAATATCACCTATTTATCTAAATAATACTCTAATATTTTTATATCTCTTACTACATCAAATTGTGTATCAAATAAAATATCATATTCTGATGGTAATAATTCATCATAACAACCTCTTAATTTTTCTAATGCTTCCTTAGGACTAAGCCACACTAATTTTGCCCCTTCATTAGCTTCTTTTTCCGTAAGATCTAAAATATGTGTATCATTAATAACCCTAGAAACAAAGATATGGGATGTTTGTTTTAAATCAAGAAAGCCTCTATTTTCAATAACTAATCCTAGCTTCTTAATTATTTCTACTTGACATCCAGTCTCCTCTAAAACCTCACGCCTAAATGCAACCCCAAAATCTTCATTATCTTCTATCCCACCACCAATTAATTTATACTGGTTCTTTTTACTTTTTAATTGTAAAGCAATTCTTCCCTTATCATCCATAACAATTCCACGAGCCGCTATCCTTACTTTACAATTCTTCATATCTTTTACATCTAAATTGATATCTTCGTCATCCAAAGAAAACATAACATAGTCTTTTAAATATACTTCTGAAGCTAATGGAGATAAAAAATATACTAAAGTATTATCAGTTTTAAATTCTACAGCGTCCCATTCTTCTCTTTTAATATATTTAAATCTAGAATCCTTACCTACTTTAGATAGTAAAATTTCTCTATTAGAGACAACAAAATCTGCTGCAGCTTCATAACTTAATCTAGACTCATCAAAAAGACGAACTTTTATTAAATTAACATATCCATATTTTGTAGAAATACCCTTATCAAGTAAATAGACATTACCCCTATCCGTCTCTTTTACAATTTTGCCTATACTTAAAGCCTCAGTATCTAATAACTCTTTATGTTCATTACTCGTAGGAAATATATCAATAAAATCAATATTAAGAATATCTTTTATCTCTAATAAATCATTCTCTATTCTTTTTAAATTAGTATCAATTATTTCTTTAATCATCCTAATCACCACTAATCCCTTGTAAACATAGTTAACATTATCATATTTTTATCTTCATCAAATACGCCTAATTCATATCTAAAGTCTGCTTTCCTTAAATCTAAAAATATATCTTTATTATCCCTCTTTAATCTATCTCTTATTTCATTAATCTTGTCCAAACTATCATAACAAAATTTATATAAATTAGTAGACCGAGTATAACTCTTAAACCCATCTATATCATTTTTAGTATAATCATAAGTAACTAACATTAATCTAGTATTACCATTTTTTAATTGCATCCAAGAAATAGGTTCATATTCTTTAAATTCTATCTCAAAGTCTAAATATTTTGTATAAAATTCAGCTGCTTTAAAAATATCTTTTACTACAAACTCAAGTACGATATTCATATTTAATACCTCCTAAATAATTATTATATCATAAAAAAAAGTATCTAATTTGATACTTTTACTCATTGGTTTGTTTAAGGGGTAACATTTTAATGAAGACCTTTTTATTTTTTTTAGAAGGTAAGGTAATTTTAGAATCACTTAACAAATTATAATTACTTACCATTACTTCTTCTGAATAATAATAACTACCTTTTCCTGCAATACTATTTTTGCATTGGTTGATTTGATAATCAATAGTTGATAAATATTTAACATCAAGATCTTCAGTAGTTACATTACTATAACCAACCACCGCAACTTTCCCTAAATAATCCTTTGAAACAATTCCTCTATATTTGTCATCTTCTTTCTCACCAAATAATATATAACCCTTACTTGATATTTCAAATAATTGAATTAATTGGTTAGGATGATATATACCAAATACTAATAAATCAACATTTGGAGAATCTTTTTTACGAACTACTCCTTCAAAAAAACCATTTTCATCAATTTTAATAGTACCTTCTTTAATTTCAGAATCATCAATTCCAATATATTCATCATCAATAAGTACTTGATATTTAATAGTTTTTAATATAGCCATTATAAAACCTCCAAATCTATTTTTTTACTTTAATAAAGCGGTTATCCAACGCCTCATAATTACCATTCATAAACTCTTCCAATTCCGGTAAAGTAGTATAATCTGCAAAAAGAGAAACCAATCTTTCTTTAGTTTGTAAATCCAAAGCCTTAATTGAATCTACAGAAGCAATTAAAAATCCCTTCTGGGAATTTGATAATTTTCCCCATATAAGTTCTTTAGCATTAAAAATAAAATGATAAATAATTTTCTCATAATATTTCTCAACAATTTGCCTTTTCTCCTCTTGTTGAAAAGTAAAAAGATTTTTACTTCTATCATCAGTTAATAAAGATTGTCTCTCTACTTGTTCACGATAAAAATTAATAGCATCGCTAATTCTTTGGCAATTAACATCCCCAATACCCCAACAATTTACACTTAATAAGTTACGTCCTTTAAAATCAGTATAACTAATCTGCTTACGTATATCATCTATAGTCATATCTTTAGTATGATATAAAGCGTTTATAATAAAACGCCCCGTAGGATTTCCTAATAACAATACACTACCTGTATTTAATAAATCATTATATTCTAAACTTGAATCTTGATATCTTTTAGGTTGGAAAATTATGGGTTTACGTTCAATTTTATTAGCATCATATAATTTATATTTTACAGATCCTACACATAATTTCACATGAATATTATCCTTTAATTCTGGTATACTTTCCCATTTACCAATTAAATCTTGTGCAGATTCTAAATGATACTCTCTAAATACCCTTCGAAGAAATTCCGGATCCACATAATCTTGAATTCTTAATTCTTCAGCAGAAATATGTTTGGCTTCTAACATATCTATAATCCCCCTTTAAAACATCACATATTATACCATATTTTTTAAGAATTATCAACATTATCTACTTTTTTAAACTGTTTTTCTCTTTTTCTTCGATAGAAAGATAGTAAATCATTATTATGGAGGATTTTATCATCATTAACAATTCTTTGATAAATAGCTAAAGCTTTTAAACGATTACCTGGAATTACTGACCAAGTATCAAAATCATAATCAAAATAATTAAAAAATATTTTTTTATAAAACAAGGTACTATCAAAATAAATAGTTTCACTTTCTTTAGGATTAGTATGTGAAGAATTTTCACTATATATTGTTTTACTTTCTAAGGCTCTTGCTAAGAAATTAACATCAGACTTTTCATTTTCTGTCAAACTATCCCATTCCCGATCAAATTCCAAACGAGCAGAAGCCAATTGAGAAACTCTAGGTGAAGAATCTTTTAAAAATTTTTGATAATTCTTTATTGATTCACAACATAATAAACGAATTGTTTCTGAATCACTATTAGCAAATGATTCTACGATATGTCCATACGAATCATAATCACTAGAGCAAACCTGAAATACTTTTTTAAGTGTTATTATAACATAAAATAATAATAGAAACTATTGATTTTTTATTCTATTATCAGTATATTATTCTTAGATAAATAATCCATTTGAAAGAAGGAATCATTTATGAATAATATAGCTTTTGTATTTGATGAAGATGGAGAATATGCCCCTAAACAAGATTTAGAATTTGTAAAAAGAAATAATATAGCTGCAATTATAAAATATCAAAATGAATACCTACTACTAGATTATAATAATGTTAATTATAGTAAATCATTAGTAACAGGTGGCATAGAAAACGATGAAGATATGGCAGAAGCAGTCAAAAGAGAAGTAATAGAAGAAACTGGCTATACCAATATTGAATCCATTATTCCTATAGATTGTATCAATGTTTCTAGATTCTATGTTGCCCATAAAAATCAAAATAGAGAAGCAACCTATTATCCTTTCTTAGTAACCCTAAATTCCAAAGATAAAATTGAAATTGCCACAGAAGAAGCTGATGAACATAATTGCATTTGGGTAGATGAAACAGAACTAGATTCTTTAAATATATTTGAAAACCATCGTAAAATGATAAATGCCTCAAAGTAAAAAGATGAACCAAAATTCATCTTTTTTTACATAAATATTTATTTAAAACATCTTGCCCTTTAGCAGGATTAATGACATAATCAATCATCTCATCTTTGCTAATATCTTCAAATTGATAAATACTATAACTACCTTTGCGTGAAGTAGTTCTTTTTGCATCCCCTACATGAAGTCTATAACCATCAGCATGTGCAATTTGATTCAAAACTAAATCGCTAAAAGAAATAGTAGTAAAATAAATATCATTAGCAAATTTTATTAAATCTCGCTCTTCATAAAAAAGCGGAAAAATAGGACTATAAGTAATAATACCACCATGAATATCAAATTGACCTAATATCTTCTTTTCTGGATCACTTAATTTAATCCCCGCATAACGAATAGTACCATTAACTCTATCTTTTTCTAAAAAATCTGGATGTACATTACAACCACCCATTCTTTGTAAAGGAGATAAACATGTTCCATAAAGATCTCTAAATTTGCTTAAAGAAGAAGAATCAGAAAAATCGTAGCTTCCTAAAGTTTCAAGAGAAATATATCGTAAGAAAAATCGGTTTGCATCAAATCCATTTTTTCGTGTATTCAATATTTCTTGAAAAATATCCTTATCTAAAGGAATATCATATTCATGAAAAGAAATAATTTCATCATAGAAAACATTACTCATAAAATCACCTATATGTCGAATATTATAACAAAAGATACAATAATAATCTATTATAATAAATAATCATCATTTAATTTCTGTCTTCTCAAATCAATAATATCTTCTTCTTTTTCACCTGTTCCAATTAATGTTACTGGAACACAAGTTTCTTCTTCTATTTTTGAAATAAAATCTTTAACTTTTTTAGGTAACTTCTTATAATCTCTGCAACCATGAGCTTTATAATCAATATATTGAGCAAAATTTAAAACTATTTGTGTAGGTTTATTTATCATCACATTGTATTTTAATCTTTCCCAATTCATTTCAAATACTCTTCTCTTCTTCTTTGTCACAGTAGTATACTCTTCCAAATTATCCTTACATCCACAACGCTTTGATACCTCTTCCCATGTTATTTCTTTACTACCTGCATAATCTCCAATATTAATGTTTTTACCAATATTAGTTTCGTTACTAATCCGAATAGGATATGGTCTAATAATCATATAAATATCTTTTACCCCAAATACACTAAGACCTGCATCGGCCACAATTTGAGCAGCACTACACATTCTACTGGTAACATTAGGATAATCTAAACCATAATTAATATCTAAATCTTGTCCTTGGGCACCTTCTACTAATATTCTACCTACTTCATTATTTAAAAGTACAGCTGTATCCATAATTTCTATCTTACGATTACGAACATCAGCAAAATAATCTTTTGCTAAAACAATATCTTTTTTTCTAAGTATTTTATCAGCTAAAGCTGCTCCACAACCTTTAAAAGTAGAACCGCTTCTAATAGTTTCCATTTCATAATCCCTATGTTTTTGTTGAATAACCATTGCTCGTGGATGAATATATACTTTTCTTTTTCCTAATAAATCTTTATATTCTTTTATTTCCTTAAATAAAGTTTCAGGCGTAATAATAGCCCCAGCATTAATACAAACAGTAGTATCTGGATTAAGAATAGCCATTGGCAAATGACTTACTACAATCTTTCTACCATTATCATCCACATAAGTATGTCCCGCATTACTAGACCAATTATTTGTAGATATTTGGTATTGATCTTTTTGGGATAAATAGCCACATATTTTTCCTTTCCCACAAGAACCAGCTTGTCCATCAATAACCACACTTACATTTTGATTCATATGACAAATATTCTTAAATAACAAATTCCAATCTTTATCAAAATCAAAAAAAGCTCTAATCTTTTTACCTGCTAAAATAAGTGGTAACCAATACTTATCATCTGGAAACATCCTATCATATGGACTATTTTTAATATGAAACCAATGAGGAATTACAGTATCTGTTTCCATAGGTTCCCCATCCCATTCACTGGCTATATATAAATGTAAAGCAACTCTCTGCTTCTCTTTTTCATAATATTCATCAAACTCCAAATAACCTACTTTTTCATAATTAGTAGGTGTAATAGCCATTTCTTCTTTTACTCTTCTTAGCATAGCTTCTTCAGGGGTTTCATTCTTCTTTATTTTTCCTCCAACACCATTATATCTACCAGCATTAAACCCTTTTTTTCCAAAAGCCAATAACAATTTACTATCTTTTTTAAATAAACATAAAGTTTGCTCTAGAATAGCCATGTTTACCACCATCCATTAATAACAATAATTATTTATATTCAAAGGGTTCATTTTCAGAAATAATAGAATAAGGGTGTTGCTCTCTATATTTCTTCATTTCTTCTAATGTCATAACAAATGATTTCTGAATTCTATCCATATGTAAAATACCATTTAAATGATCATATTCATGACAAAAAACAGTAGCTTCAAATCCTTCTATAATTTTATTTTTTTTATTACCATCCAAATCGTAATATTCAAATTCTACTTTATAAGGACGATCAAGCACACCTGTTACATATTTATCATCAGAAACCATACAACTACCACAACCCTCTAAGAATTGAGTATGCCCTATCATAGTCAATATTTTAGGATTAATATAAATTATTTCTTCATTATAGGAATGATCATTATTTTTGGTCATATCAGAAGAAGTATTTCTAATAAAAATAATTCGTTTTGGAATACCAATTTGTACAGGAGCTAGTGCATAACATTCACTATTTTGACAATACTCTTTTAAAGTATCAATCCATTCCTGATAAGAATCTTTTTGCAAATCAACTTCTGCAGATTTTTGTCTTAAAAATTCTTCATTATCTTGAATCGTGATTCTCTTTATCAAGATTAATCACCTCCTACTATTTCCAAAACAGCCTTTTGAACACTATCAAATTGATTTTGCTCTACCTTTTTACCTAACATACCTAAACGCCAAGCAGTATCAATATTCTTTATATTATCATCAATAAAAGCACATTCTTCTGGTTTTAAAGAATAACGTTCAAACAATGTTTGGTAAATAGATTCATAAGGTTTAATTTGATGATCTAAATAGGATAAAACATAACCATCTACCAAATCAAAAAGACCACTTTTTTCAACTACTTTATGAGTATAGGGATTAATATTAGATAACAAAAATATCTTATATCCCTTTTTCTTTAAATCTTTGATTAAATCTAAAACATTTAAATCAACAAAAGCATAATCATTATAATTATTCCAAAAATAATCAATTAAATCATCATGTTCATGATTTGTTCGATCTTGAGCTAATTTAATAGCCTCGTCTCTAGTAATAAAACCAGTGTCAATTAAATTATATTCTAACCATTCTGGAGATTGAATAATATTCTTTAAAATAAAATCTTGTTCTTCTAAAACATCAGTAAACTTTTTAATAACTTCCTGATATTCAAAATTTAAAATAACATTTCCAATATCAAATACAATATTTTTTATCATCATACACCTCTTATTATTTTTTTCTATGATATCTAAGATCACACAATACATCTCCTAAATAAAAATCTAAAAAAGGGATATTTATTTCATAATGCTTTAATAAGTTAATAACTTGTTCAACAGTAGAATCATAATCACCATCAAAAAACCTAGAATTAATCCCAATAGCAAGAATATTATCAATAGAAATAGCATCTTTAACCATGTATTCACCTAATCCATAACTATATAATTTTTTTAATTGTTTTTCCTCTCTTTGCCTCACAATTCGACAATACTGGCTATAATCTAAATAAAAAGTTTGCATTGCCGGAAGATTACCCTTTAATACTAAAAATAATCTTTCTTTTATAAAAGCATTAAAGAGTAATTCACTAAAGTTATCATCACCTGGTTCATAAGGCATAACACTAATATAGTCACCTTGATTACAATTATCAATATCATTATAATCAATACTAATTCTTTTCTCAGTACCATCATATGATATAAAATGAGTTGGTACTTTTTTACCACATAAAATAAACTTACTTTGAAAAATAGATTCTAGTTTTGCAAGATAATCATCCCTTAAACCATGATATAGAGAAAAACGTTTAATATATCTCTCATCATTACTATCTAAAGAATAAACTTCGAAATAAGTCTTCATCGGAGTTTTTTCATACTCATCTATTTTAAAATCAATTTCTTCATTTGAAAAATATGCCATAATAATCACCTAGTTAATAAAATTATTTTTTTATATAAAAAGAAAGAAAAGAAGTTAACTCATCTTTATCAGAATATACGTGAATAAAGTCATAAATAGATTCACTATTAAAATTTTTAGAAACATAATCTTGAATACAATTAAGTAAACCCTGATAATGATTATCTTTATTATAAACAACCATCAATTTATGACTTAAGTCTGTACGTAATTGTTCTAAGAAACCAAATATTTCAGCAGCAGTACCAGTACCACCAGGCATTACTAATAAAATATCACTATCATGATAAATTTCTTTTGTACGATCAAAAGTATCTTCACAATAATCAAAATGAACATAATTAAAAACTTTAGGATCTTCTCCATATACTTTTAAAGTTTTTAAAGTAATATTACGTCCATGTTTTTTAAAACTATCTAATACTTCTTTAGGCATCCCCTTATCCATAGCAGCCCCAATAATTAAATCATATCCAGCTAAAGCTGCCGCTTCACTGATTTCTCTAGCATCTATAAATAATTTAGGATCAATGTTCTCTTTTGAAGAAACTGAAAAAAATATATTCATAAAAACCTCCTTAAAATAAAATCTTAAAATACTTATGATAATTTAATTCATTAACTGGTGCATTATAATTATCATAAATATAAGATCTGTTATTATAGAATGAAATTGCTTCATGAAAGTTAGGGTCAACATGCAATATAATTTTTTTAAAACCATAGTCTTTTGCATATTTTTCACACTTATTAAATAAATAAGTCCCAACACCTTTTTTTCTATAACCACTCTTTACATAAAAAGTTCCAAGTAAACACGTATCATCTGATATTTTTTTTATAGAACAAGTACCAACTAGTACATCATTATCAAGAGCATTAATAAAGTAATTAGGATACTCCATTAATTCATTAAAATTTTGTTCTTGTAACCATTCATCCCAGTAATCAATTTGGTATTCTTCTTTAATAATTTGATATATAAAATTCTTAATATCATAATTACAATTCCGTTCAAAATATTGTATCATAATCCCTCTCCCTAAGATTTATTCCATAAATAGTATAACATAAATTATGAACTAACATGATGAATCATATCAATCATAGCATGATAAATCTCTTCTAGTTCATACACTCCATCATCTGCACTAATATGCCCTTTTTCAGAAACAATTATTGTTTTAGCTTGTAATAATTCTTTAAATACTTTTTCTTGTTCAATTGAAACAAAATAGTCATTATCAGAAAAAATACAATAAATGTTAGAAGTAAACTTTTTTATCTTTTCAAAATCAATAGGTCTAGTAAGCCATGGTTTAGCAATTTCATAGGATTCAGCATCAGAGACTGCTTCTTCTAATAAATCTAACCAAGGAGCCACCAATAAAATTCCCCCAATTTCCGTAACCGGTTGTGTTTCTAAATATCGCAAAATCGTTTGACATCCAATACTATGTCCCACAAAGAAAGTATTATTACCAATCATTGGGACTTCCTGACCCAACTTTGAAACCCATTCCTCAATCTTAGGACAATTAGTATTAGGCATATTAAAACGGTAAACTTTAGTATCTTTATTTTGAATTTTTTTCTCTAACCAGGGATACCATCCATCATCCATCGTACCATCCCAACAATGAACCATATATATTTTATCCATTATAACTCTCCTCTATACAAAGTTTATCATCACGTACAAAAATATGATAAACCAAACCATATAAAGACACATTATCTTGTTCAACTAAAACCATACTAGTATCAGGAATTGCCAATATCTCTTGATTATATTTTTTAGAAAAATTAGCTAATTCATTATTTCTCTTCTGATCATTCTTTTCATTATAATGAGGTTCAATAATAAGTGAAACTCTACCAAGCCCATCATAACTATCTGTTTCTAAAAAATCTTCATCTGTTGTGATAATTGAATATTTAGATAAATTAATCGCCCCCGCACAAAAACCAATTACTAAACCTTTATAATTTCTTATAAAAGACTCTAACTTATGCTTCTTAATAATATCCATTTGAGTATATGGATTACCACCCATTAAAAAAATAATAATATTATCTAAATTAATAAAATCTTCTACTTCTTTAGAATCAGTCTTTTCATCTACAAATAATTTATTTTTAAAATCAATCCCCGTATTTTTAAAACAATCTATCATATTAGAATAATAATATTGATCACCTTCTAAACCAGGAGCTTGAATAAAAAGAAGACTATCATCATTTGTAATTTTATTATTTAAATAAGACTCCATAAAATGATTAAAATGAAGATTAGAATTTTTAATTGAAATATCTCCTACAACATTAGAAAATAATAACGTTTCCATAAAAAGACCTCCATTATGAACAGGCATTAATAAAAGCATCCAAAATCTCATCAGCAGCAGAATCATATAAAAACATTCTTTCTGGGTGCCATTGAACTCCCATTACAAATTTTTTTCCTGGTAATTCAATTGCCTCAATAATCCCATCTTCTGCAGTTGCTGAGACAATAAAACGATTCGTTTTAGAAACATAATATTGATGATTACTATTAACTTGAATCTTATTATCTCCAACAAGTCGCTTTAACATTGTATTATCCTCAACTATAACAGAATGAACATATTTTTCTTTCACCTTTTTATGGTTCCCTGTTTCATCTTTCAATAAACAATATTCTTGATTATCTATATTAGCTAATATTTGCATTCCTAAACAAATACCTAAAACTGGAATATCTTTCTCAATAGCATATTGAATAATAACATCATGAAAAGGAAAAATTTTATCTCCTCCAGGAATAACAATCCCATCACACATATCTACCATTTCTTTATAAGTAGCAATTTCCTCATCTGTTAAAGGAGGAAACTCATCAGCTTTTAAACCATCCTTCAAATAATCTTGAAGAGGTAAAATCAAGAAAGGAATACACCCTTTAGAAAAAACAAAATCACGATAACCATCATAAACAAGAGTCATATGAAAATCATCAACATCAATATCAAGAGTTCCAATAATCCCTATTATTTTTTTACCACTTTTAATCATTAAAAAACACCAACTTCCACTTCATAACCATATTTATAGTTTAATCAATAATAATAAAAATATCAATAAAAAAAGAAAACTCTCTAAGACCTCATTCTTTCAAGAATTTCCTTCATTTGACTAAGTATTTCACTCACTTCTTCATCTAAATTCCAAACAGCATCTTCACTAAGAACTCCCGCTTTTAAATTGGGATATTTTCCTTTTTCAAAATTAGTTTTATCTAAAAACCAATCTTTACTTCCATAATACTGATTCAAAGATTGATATTCAGAAATATTAGATTCGAAAGAATCTAAATCATTCTTCAACTGAAAAACAATTTGTTTTAAAGAATTCAATCGTTTTTCATTATCTTCAATTCTCTTCATCAAATCACCAATCAAGAAAATAAAGTATCTTCAGATTTATACTGTTTAGAAATAAAGATTAAGATAAAAATGATATAAATAATAGTACTAATAAATATAATAATTAAAGAAGTATAATTAACTTCATTCATAGTAATATCATTTAAAGCCATTCCACAATTCGCAATAGGAATAAAACTAAAAATGAAATGATCTACTTCCATAACTTTTACAAAATAAGGTATTAAAGGAAAAAGAGAAATAAATTGTAATGAAGATTGAGCCTCTTTATAAGTTTTTGCTTTACCACAAAGAGCCATACAAACACCAGAAACTAAAAAAGTAGATAAGACAAGAATAAATAAAGCAAGTACAGTAGAAGCAATATTAAACCCAATATCCATATCTTTAAAGATACTAAATATATTCTTTCCCACTAAGAATGAAGGAATCATTAAAAAGTAAGAAACAATTCCTGTAATCCCACCAATAATAACAGTTGCGAGATATTTGCCAGATATTAATTCCGAACTTTTAACAGGAAAAGTAAGAATAGTTTCTAAAGTACCTCTTTCTTTTTCCCCAGAAGTAGCATCTGTCACAACCACAATACAAGTCATAATCACAATCATTAAAACATAAGTAATAGTTAAATTAAAGAAAATAGAAAATGAAGACATTGTTTCTTCTTTAGCTAATGTTTTAGAATCAATATGTATTTGTTGAAAAACTCTGTCTGCATCAATTCCTTTTTCACTTAAATAAGAGGCAGCTAAAACCTGATTATAAGATTCTAAATAAGTACTCGTAGAAGCCAAAATCATTTGCCCGCTATTAGCCGAAAAATCAGTATAAACAGTATAATTATCATCTTCTTTAACAATATACCCAGAGATTTCTCCATCTTGATAAGCATCTTTTAATTTATCCAAATTATCATAAAAGACATAATTAATAGAATTATCTTCTTTTATAATACTTTCTTCAACATCGGTCATAGAATAATTAATCCCAACAGTATAAGTAGAATTATCCATATAATCAAATAAAAAGCCAAATAATAAAATAATAATTGGAATAATAATTGGATATAAAATAATTTTATGGAATGATTTTTTATCACGAATAATTCCTCTTAATTCTTTAAATATCGTAATTTTAATATTCTTCCATTTCATTTTTAGTACCCCCAATCAAAGCAAAAAAAGCATCCCTAATATTAGTAGTATTAGTATCATCCTCAATCTCTTTAGGAGTTCCAATCGCAATAATTTCACCCTTATTTAATAAAACAACTCGATCACAAATATTTTCTGCTTCTTCCATATAATGTGTAGAATAAATTATACATTTACCTTTTTTTCTCTCTTCTTTTATAAAATCTAATATAACTTGACTAGATATAATATCTAAACCAGAAGTTGCTTCATCTAAAATATAATAATGCGGATCATGTAAAACACAACGAGATACCCCTACTCTTTGCATTTGGCCAGTCGATAAACTACCAATCCTTTGTCCTTTAAAAGACTCCATATCAAATCTCTTTATTACCTCAATAATCCGTTTATCTATTTCATCTTTTTCCATACCATAATATAAACCACACATCTTTAGCAGTTCAACACAAGATATATCTTTATATAACTTAGTATTTCCAGATAAAAATGATAACTTCTTTTTAATATCTATATCATTATGTTTAAAATCTTTATTATCAACTAACACTTTCCCTTCAGTAGGTTCCATTATCCCCGCTATAATTCTTAGTAAAGTAGTTTTCCCCGCCCCATTAGGACCTAATAAACCTAGTATTTCTCCATCATTTACTTGAAAAGAAATATCATGATCAGCTAAAATTGATCCTTTTTTTCTCTTCGTTATATTCTTTTCAAATCTCTTAGATACATGACATACTTCTATCATAAATAACTCCTTTCAATAATACAATTATACAATAAAAAAGAAAAAAAAGAATCTCTAAAGATTCTTCTAACTAACTTCTATTAATTTTGCCATGGTTAATTGATTATAACGATAATACTTAGCATAATAATTAGGATCCATAGAACAAGTTTGTAAAATTAAGATCTTATCATTACGATTAACCAATACTCCAGTATCATATTCTGAATTATTTTTATACCAATTAATAGTTTCTTCCCAATCATCATCATTATAATTCATCCTATGGTAAAACTCTAATCCTTCACTTTCTTCATTATCCGCAATTGAAATATAAACTGAAAAGATTTGATAAGTATAAGTAACTCCTTGATAAGAAATAACAATAATAGGATGCTGATAATAAAAGTTAGGATTATTATGATAATTTTGTAAAACTTGAAATGGCCCATTCCCATTAACAGAACTATGTGCATAAAGAATTGTCTTACGACCTGTAAAATCATTACGAGAATCAATATAAGGAACACCTATTCCATTATAATTACCATCAAGCCCATGGTTTAAATAAAAATGATCCCCATTAACATCTTTCATTAAAACATTTTCATATAAATTAGGAATTATAATCTTATTACCAGTAATAACATTTTCTTCAACTACTGGAACTTCTTCTACTACTGGTAAAACATCAACAACTACATTCGTATCAACAACATCAGGAAGTATTTCCTCCTGAACAATTACTTCTTCCGTTTCTTCATAAACAACTTTTTCTTCTACAGGAATTGGTTTTTCATATATATGTTCTTCTTCACCAACATATCCAAATAAAGAACCACAAGCAATACATCCAGTTCCTAGTATTTTAAATAACAGAACTAGTAAATTATTTTTCATAGCCTAACCCCCATTAGTAGGCTAATTATACCATAAAATAAGCAAAAAGTCAATTTATACAACAGGTGTTGATAAAAAAAAGAACACTTAATGTGTTCTAAGATAATTTATCCATAATTTCTTTTGCCGCTTTTTTACCAGCTTCCATTGCTAAGATAACTGTAGCTGCTCCTGTAACAGCATCTCCTCCTGCATATACATTATCAAGAGATGTTTTACTACCTTCAACTACAATTAAACCTCTATCACTTAATTCAATATTACTCATCTTCAATGCTTCATGATTAGGACTAGTACCAAGAGCCATAACTACCATATCACAATCAACAATATGGTTAGAGCCTTCTTTTTCAACAACCTGTCTTCTGCCATCTTCCCCAGCTTCTCCTAGCTCCATCTCAACAACTTCCATACCAGTAACATTATTTTGTTCATCCACAACAATTCTGACAGGATTCATTAGTAGATCAAAGACAATCCCTTCATCTTTAGCATGTTCAACTTCCATTAAACGAGCCGGTAACTCTTCCATACTCCTACGATACATGATGTGAGCATCTACTCCCAAACGTTTTAGTGAACGAACTGCATCCATTGCCACATTTCCTCCACCAATAACGTAAGCTTTCTTTCCTCTTTTAATAGGTGTTTTAGCATCATCCAGGTAACCACCCATTAAATTAATTCGCGTTAATATTTCATTAGCTGAAAATACCTGATTAGCATTTTCTCCTTCAATCCCCATAAATTTTGGAAGTCCAGCACCTGTTCCTAAGAAAACAGCATCATATTCTTTTTGTAAATCTGGAATTGTTAAAGCATTACCAATTGGAACATCACATAAAATATTAACACCAAGTTTTTTCAAACTATCTACTTCTTTTTGTACAATTGATTTTGGTAAACGAAATTCAGGGATTCCATATGTTAACACTCCACCAGCTTTATGCAATACTTCATAAATTGTTACTTCATAACCAGCCTTAGCTAAATCTCCTGCACAAGTTAAACCCGCTGGTCCACTACCTACAATCGCAACTTTCTTGCCATTCTTCTCTTTAGGAGAAACAGAAGAAAAATCATTAATAAGAGCTTGATCAGCTACATATCTTTCCAAAGAACCAATTGAAATAGCTTCTCCCTTAAGACCTTTAACACACTTTGCTTCACACTGTTTTTCTTGTGGACATACTCTACCACAAACAGCTGGCAAAGAAGAAGATTTAGTAATTACCTCATAAGCCTCTTTTAAATTTCCTTCTTTAATAGCTTTAATAAAATTAGGAATTTCAATACTAACAGGACAGCCAGTCATACAACGAGGATTTAAACATTGCAAACAACGAGTTGCTTCTTGTAAAGCTTCTTCATCATTATAGCCAAATTCAACTTCATTAAAATTATGAACTCTCTCTTTAGCATCTTGTAATCTACCTTTTACCTTCTGATCATTCATGTTTTTCTCCTCCTAATCTTTTCTTCATCATTTCCCATTTTTCTTGTTCTTCTTCTTTATAAATATTCATTCTCTTCAAAGCTAAGTCAAAATCAACAAGAAATCCATCAAATTCAGGTCCATGAATACAAGCAAATTTAGGTTTTCCATCAACTTCACACCGACAAGCTCCACACATTCCACTTCCATCTACCATTAATGGATTCATACTAACAATAGTTTTAACACCATATTTTTTAGTAACCCCAACCACATTCTTCATCATTATTACAGGTCCAATAGCTACTACAATATCATAATCTTTAATATTCTTTTCCAAAATATCAGTAACAAACCCTTTTGTTCCAAAAGAACCATCATCTGTTGCATAACGAATCTTTTTAACTACCTTTTCAACTTTATCACGAATCAATAATAATTCAGCATTTCTTGAGCCATAAATAATATCAATAGCTAAACCATGTTCATGTAAAAACTTAACTTGGGGATAAACAGGAGCAATTCCTACTCCACCTGCTACATAACAAATTCTTTTATCCTTAAATTCTTGAGGATTAAGACATATCTCATTTCCATTACCTAAAGGGCCAACTACTCCAAAAACTTCTTTATCCATAGTAGTTAATTCTTCAGTAGAGGCTCCTATAACTTGATAAATAACAGAAAGAGTACCTTTTTTCTTATCATAATCATAAATTGTTAAAGGAATTCTTTCACTATCTTCCTTTGCCATAATAATAACAAATTGTCCAGGTATACACTTTTCAACAACCATAGGTGCTTCAACCATCATTTCAAATGAATTAGAACTAATTCTTTTATTATATAAAACTTTATACATACACCAATCTATCCTTTCTTACTCATCTTATTAATAATATCTTTAATAAAATTAATCATCTTAATATAATAACTTTGATCAACACTAAATATAAAATATAAAATACCCAATAATACATCTAAAAAGTCAAAAGTAATAATAATCGCAATACTAGCCGCAACTCCTAAATACTTAACAGAAGGAATCTTCTTTTTATACCCATAAATAGTTAATCCCAATAAAACTAGTTGAATAAAACATAAAATGATATCCAAAAAATTATCAGCTTGTAAAACAACTTGTTTTTGAAATAAAGGAATCTTAACTAAAATAGTTAAAATGAAAACAACAGCTGTAACAACAATAGCATTCTTAATAAATTTAGGATCAGAAAAATCATTTTTAAATTCAAGTAAAGGTCCTGTTTCAGTTTTTTCCTTAGGAGTTATTTCTTTAGGAACAACAGGTGCCACATAACCAGTAATTTCATCTTCATTAATCTTCAGAATAGGTTCCCATTTAGTTCCTACACCTTGAAATAAAATACCACAATATACTTCTAAACTATCTTGTCCTAGATAATGACGAATATTAGGAGTAAAAACTTTCGCAGCTTTTATTACTTCATCATCATAACTATAATTAGGTCCTTTAAAAAATACAATTTTTTTATCAATTACATATCCCCTAACAATAGTATCAAATATATTAGGATCTAATCCTAAAGACAAATACCATTCTCTATGGTCCCTAGAATCATTCTGTAAAAACTTTATATCATTTCCAATAATCAAAAATAATACTTTATCATCCATAGTCTCACCTATTATCATTATACAAAAAAAATAAGAGTATTACTACCCTTATTTCTTATTTCCAATACGATTAAATGGAAAAATTGTAAATTGTGTTTTCCCTACAATTTTATCTTTTGAAAAAGCTCCAAAAAAACGGCTATCTAAAGAATGCATACGATTATCACCTAATACATAATAAGAATTTTTAGGAACCTTAACTTTAAAATCACTTGTTTCTCCAATTCCATAAGAATCTTTTACTTTTTTTCCATTAATATAGAGTTGCTGATCCTCATATTTTACTTCTTCTCCAGGTAACCCTATTACTCGTTTAATTAAATATTCTTCCCCTTCATCAACAACGACAATATCAAAACGTTCAATATCATGGAAACGATATCCAATGATATTTAAAATCATAACATCACCATTTTTTAAAGTATCATTCATACTAATACCATTGACTTTTATAGGAGTAACAACAAATTTTTTTACCAGAAGTACAAAAATAAGAATTAGTATATAAGGAACATACTCTTTAACAAAACGATTCCATTTACTATTAGTATCACTCATAGACCCACCATACAAAAATAAGGCCACGGCCTTATTGTTGTTGTCCTCTTTCTTTAATACGGTATCCGCCAATCATACCTCTTAGGAATGTAAGTTTACCTCTTCTAACCTTACCTCTACGTACAACAGTAATTCCTGCAACTTTTGGAGAATGGATAGGAAAAGTTCTTTCAACACCGATACCACTAGACATTTTACGAACTGTAAAAGTTTCTGAAACACTACTTCCACGACGAGCAACTACTACACCTTCGAAAGCTTGAATACGTTCTCTTTTACCTTCGATAATCTTAACATCCACACGAACAGTATCTCCAACACGAAACTCAGGGATATTAGGATTCATTTGTTTTTTATTAATCTTGTCTATTATATTCATCTCATAAGCTCCTCTCTATATATATTTTTTACAAATGATCATAATCATAAAGATAAGCGGATCATTCCACTAGACGAATAAAATTATACCACATTCTCATAAAAAATCAAGTAAAATAACAAAAAGAAATGTATTTCGTTAATTTTTATTTGGATGTCCGTTTTTGATTAAATAACGGAATTAAGTCTGATTATAGTATAATATTCTATGTTTCTATGCAGTTATAAGGAGGAATTAAAAATGAAAACATGGAAACATTTAAATCTTGAACAAAGAA
>JAEEGL011394919.1_pt1 | contig 19311 bp, 12 predicted proteins | sample 9134231 | NCBI WGS metagenome assembly JAEEGL01 (sample SAMN16246548, study PRJNA631951) | gut metagenome | biome: gut microbiome; feature: rumen; material: fiber-attached | host: Bos | place: Iran: Karaj | collected 2018-10
CCAACTGCCTGCCGCTCCCGAAGCTATTAACTACAACGAGTTTGCTTTCAGCCTCTTCAATGAGATGCAACAGGAGGCGAAAGGAGAGAACGTGGTGTGCTCCCCGCTGTCGGCAGAGCTGGCGATGGGCATGCAGGCCAACGGCGCCGCAGGCAACACGCTGCGAGAGATACAGCAAGTGTTCGGAACAGCGGGGCACAGCCTCGACGAGGTAAATGCCTACAACAGCCAGTTGATGCAGACAATGATGCGCGAGCGGACGATGACGGATTTGGAAAAGGGAATGGGATTCACCGAAGAGCACCTGCCCAGCATAGCCTTTGCTAACGGAATATGGACGAGGGTGCCGCTCTATGATTCGTTCATCGAAACCAACCAGAAATATTATGATGCCGAGTTGCAGCAGAACGTGAACTTCGGGCTGAAGGAGACGATGGACGGCATCGACCAATGGGTCAGCGAGAAGACGCGCGGCACCATCCCATCGATAAATGTAGAGCCCAATCCCGATATTGCCTCGATGCTCATCAACGCACTCTACTTCAAAGGGCATTGGTTGCACCCTTTCTATGAATACAGTACTTCGTATAGTACCTTCACAAATGCCGATGGCCAAAAGGTGGAGGTACCTATGATGAACCAGGATAAGGAAGTACAATTCGCCTCACTTTCTTCGTGCAAGGTCGTAAAATTACCATACGTGGGCAATTATAATTCAGGGGATAAATCCGATTTCAGCATGACAATCTTCCTGCCGAACGAGAAGATGCAGAACTTCCAGCTTACGGAAGTCCTGTGGAACGAGATTCAGAAGCAATTGAAATGGGGATACGTGAATCTCGGTCTGCCGCGCTTTGAGGTGGATGCCGAGACAACGCTGAACAATGTGTTGCAAAGCATGGGAATACACGATGCCTTCGACCCAAATATCGCTGATTTCTCGAAAATTTCATCCGTGCCTACCTTTATCGACCTGATAAAGCAACTGTGCCACATCTCAGTGGATGAGAAAGGCACCGAAGCCGCTGCTGCAACTATCATTATTGATGAAGCTACTGGTATTTTCCCTCACGTATCCAATAATTTATATATAAACCGCCCGTTCTACTTTACTATCGAGAACAACGCGACGGGGACGGTGCTCTTTGTCGGAAAGATAAACCAGCTGGAAGATAAATCTGACCCCACGCTGGACGACTATTCGCACTTTGTCATGGATGGCAAAGTGTGGAAGATGGGATGGTTCGACGATAACTCGCAGGAGGCACATGCATTGGAATATCACTACATCGACGGCGACACCATCGTGAACGGCATCCGCTGCAAAAAGATGATGTGCAAAGAGCAGACCGCGGAGGGCAAGCAGGAAAGCTATCTGGGTGCTGTTTATGAAGCAGACAGTGTGGTGTATGCCGCGCTGGCTGGCCAGAATCAATTCTATCCAATTTATGACTTCATGTCGGCTCACTACAAGGAGGTAAATATACTCAACACAAACCATAATCAGATTCTAAAAATTATGATGGGTGGCTCTATGATGCGCGAGTCGGAAGTGTACAAGGGGTACTGCCGAGAAGCTATTCCTTCTGACGGTGATAATTGGGTGGAATGGATGCTGGGCGTTGGCTATTTGGGATTCTTTAATTTTCCGGATTATGAGAAAACCAATGGGCGGTTGCGCCTGATGGAATGCACGCTCGGCGACGAGGTGCTCTACTACGATGCTTCGCTGATTGACGGCGTGACACCACCTGAACAGCAGGAGGCAAGGAAGAACCGCCTTGATTTCTCTCACATCATCAAGTCTCAGCCAAAGGTACCAAAACACAAGGCACCCGATGCCGACGAATCCCTCTCAGGCGAATACTCGTCGAAGGAACTCTTCGTGAACTTCCTACCCCTGAAGGGCAAATATAACGTGACGCTTACCGATGCGGAGGGCGAGGAGGTATATACGAAGCAAGTGCAGACGGACAACGTGCTTGCCCTGAACACCGACATCGCCAAGTATGCCGCAGGCACCTATACGCTCACCGTCGAAAACGACGAGGAAAGCTATGAAGCTTCATTCGTGATTGAGGGAACAGGGATTGATGGCCTCTCCCACAGCTCCTCCCAAATAGGGACGGGAGTCATCTATGACTTGCAAGGCAAAAAAATCACACAAGCTATTCCTCCCCTCGGGGAGGGTAGGAGGGGGCTTCTGCCCAAGGGTATTTACATCATGAATGGGAAAAAGGTGGTAGTTAAGTAACTGCCTCTCCACCTAAGGGAAGGAGCTATATATTAAATTCCCATCCTTAGCATGCTAAGGTCGGCATCTTCGCCGACCACCCAAAGGATGTCGCCCGAAGTGAAGGGACGCTGAGCCTGTGGCACATGGACATTACCTTGATGATCCTCGATGCCTACAGCCATACAATGGTACTGGTTGCGAATATCAATATCGATAAGTGTTTTGCCACAGAGAGGAGATGCCTCCGAAATAGTGAGCTTTTCGAGCGAGAGCCTATGCCCGTGCAAAGCAGTATTGTCGGGAGAGAGTGTCTCAAGCATAGTACGCTGACGCACACGCTCGATGCCTTCGTCGTCTCCCACCACTTCGAGCACATCGGCGGGAAACAGCTTACTGCCGCCGCCGGGGATGTTGATGCGCTGACTGCCACGAATGATAGCTACTACATGCACATTATCCGTGCGGCCGATGTGGAGCTGACCAAGTGTGTGTCCGCTCCATGCGGTATTTGCAGGCAGGGAGAGGGAAGCTATATGAAGGTCCTTTCCCCGTAACTTGCGTACATAGGACGGATTACCTCGATCGCGTTGCAATTCGCGGGTACGCAAATTATAGAGGAAGGTGCGTTGCAACCGGATGCTCATATATTTTACTCGTCGGCTCCTTATAATTGAATACATTACCACTGCTGTAATTGCAAGTTGCCAAGGCCAAGAAAGCGGCACTAATTTCTCTATCACATAATACACAATCATGCTGCCTACACATAGCTTGGCAAAAAGTACCAGCCAATAGAGCAGGTTTTGGAAGCGGTTGTATCGACGGATAAACATCGCAGCCGCAGAATGATTGCGTTGCATTACGATAGGACGGACACAAGGAGATATTATCAGCAATGTCACCACACCACATACTGCATTTCCCGGCCACTGGGACAATGTATGCCTGCACAATTGCAACAGCGATGAGAAGCTAATCATAATAATAACGATGGAAAGCGTGAAATAAATAACTGTCTGCAACAGTACATTACGCATGAAGATACTCCAAGCACCTCTCAATGTTTGCTTCTTCGTTACTCTATGTTTTTTATCTATCATTCCTTTACGCTTCTCCAACACATTATTCACACGGTCGGGAATTATGCGCTGTACATAACTGTAGGCAGGTTCCGCCGCCTTTATCATATAGGGCGTGAAGAAGGTAGTGATGATGCTGACGGCTACTACCACTGGATAGATAAACTCACTTGTCACACCAAGTGATTGCCCCATTGCCGCAATGATGAAGGCAAATTCACCAATCTGCGCCATAGAGAAGCCACTCTGCATCGCCTCGCGCAATGGATTTCCCGCCACGAGGTAACTAAGGCTGCCAAGCGTTGTTTGTCCAATAATTACAGCAAGCGTGATGACAAGTATCGGCAACCAGTATTCCAACAATACCGAAGGATTCACCAACATACCCACCGACACAAAGAAGATGGCACCGAAGAGGTCCTTAAGCGATGAGACAGTGTGCTCTATTCGTTCTGCCTCCACCGTCTCAGCCAAAATACTTCCCATCATAAATGCACCGAAAGCAGGGCTATAACCCACATACGAAGCTATCAGCACCAACATAAAGCACAGGCCCACAGACACTATCAACAGCGTCTCGGTATTTATGTATTCCTTATACTTGCGCAAGATGAGCGGCACCACATAAATTCCCACAATGAACCAGAAGATAAGGAAGGTGCCCAGTTGAACAAGGCTTCTCACAAGCTGTTCACCTTCGAAGCGGTTGCTTACTGCCATCGCACTAAGTATCACCATTAGCAAGATGCCGAGAATATCCTCGAGGATAAGCACAGAAAGTACTCCGGAAGCAAATCGGCGCGAACGAAGGCCGAGATCGTCAAACGCCTTATATATAATAGTAGTAGAAGACATTGCCAACATGCCGCCAAGAAAGAGACAATCCATGCTGCTCCAACTGAATATCTTACCAACTGTATTGCCAACACTCATCATGCACACCATCACACACAAAGCAGCAATCACTGGTCGCATACCCATCTTCACTATCTTCTTAAACGAGAATTCAAGGCCGAGCGTGAACATAAGGAATATCACACCTATCTCACTCCAGTCGTTGATGCTGCTGTTGTCAGTAATGGAAGGCGTATAGGGCATGTTAGGCCCTGCAAGAAAGCCTGCCACTATATATCCCAACACTAGCGGTTGGCGCATCCGCTTGAAGATAATGGTAACTGCGCCTGCTATTATAAGGATGTATGCAAGGTCGTTTATAAGGTGGGGCAATTCTTCCATTTAGTTTAATTCATTATATAAAGTTCCTTTTCGTTTGCCTTAAAGCCCCAAACTACTGCTTATCTCGAGCATCCGCTTTATAGGAAGTACAGCCTTGCGTGCCACTTCGCTTTCTATCTCTATCTCTGGCCATTCGTAGCGGAGACAGTTGTAGAGTTTCTCCATTGTAATAAGTTTCATATAGTTGCACTCGTTGCAGGCACAAGTGCTGTCGTCGGGCGGTGCAGGAATGAAGGTTTTGTGAGGTGCCGACTGCTGCATCTTGTGCAGGATGCCGCTTTCGGTAGCCACAATGAATTCAGTAGCCTCATCTTCTATACTATAGCGAAGAAGTGCTGCAGTACTGCCTACCTTGTCAGCAACCTTCACAACAGGTCCCTTACATTCGGGATGCACAAGTATCTTTGCATTTGGATGCTCCTTCTTGAGCTTAAGTATCTTCTCCAACGAGAACTTCTCATGCACATGACAGGCACCATTCCACAAAAGCATATTCCTCCCGGTAATGCTATTTATGTAATTGCCCAGGTTCTGATCGGGCCCGAAGATTATCTTCTCTTCTTGTGGGAAACTTTCCACTATCTGGCGCGCATTGCTGCTCGTCACTACTACATCCGTCACCGCCTTCGTGGCAGCTGTGGTATTCACATAGCTTATCACCGTATGGTCGGGATGGCGGGAAACAAAGTCGGCAAACTCTTTAGCAGGGCAACTTTCGGCCAAACTGCAGGTTGCATTGAGGTCAGGCACAAGCACCTTCTTGTCCGGGCAGAGTATCTTGTTGGTTTCGCCCATGAAATGCACACCGCACATCACAATGATTTCGGCATCGGTCTTAGCCGCATGCTGTGCCAATGCGAGGCTATCGCCAACGAAGTCAGCGATGTCCTGGATGGCGCCGTCTGTATAGTAGTGCGACATTATCATCGCATTCTTCTCGCTGCACATTCGCCGTATTTCAGCCTTAATGTCTATCCCTTCGGGTATAGGCTCATCGACATATCCCTGAGTTTTCCACTTTTCTATATCCATTATTTTATATTTTTATTTTAAAAGATTCCTTTTATGGTGATAATGATAGGGCGTGGATAGTGTGAATAAAAAGAAGGCTTTTTCCTCTCTTTAAGGTTATCCACAGCGTTTCCACACTTTTCTTTAAGTTATCAATATGTATTTATTCCATGTAATTGCACTAATTTAAATGTATAGCTTCATTTTTTGCTTGTAGTTATCCACAATGGTTAACAACTGCAAATATAATAACTTTCCTTGATATGGCATGTAAATAATCTGCGAAAATTGTGTGGAGACAAGGTAAATAATCCTAAATGAATGTTGAAAACACGGTTTGTGTGATGTAAGGTGATGCGAGGTTGTGGATAATTAATAATAAAGTGGTGCAGTTTTCGACAATATATCCACACTTTTTCGTACCTTTGTTGAAAACTTCGAGAGAAAGGATAGAAAGCAATGAGAAAACTCAAGGTAACGGAGATGGATCGCCTCACTACGGAAGAGTACCATGAGGCGGAGAAGTTCCCGATGGTAGTGGTGCTGGATTTTGTGCGCAGTATGTATAATGTGGGTTCAGTCTTTCGCACTTGCGACGCCTTCCGTCTGGCTGGTGTATGTTTGTGCGGAATTGCAGCTACTCCACCGCATCCCGAGATTCATAAGACGGCACTTGGCGCAGAGAAAAGTGTACCTTGGAAGTATTTTGAGCGTACTCAGGATGCAGTAGTTTGGCTTCATTCGCTTGGTTACAAAGTATTTGCTGTAGAACAATGCGAGGGAAGCATAGCAATGCAGGATTTTCATATTAAGGAGGGAGAACGTTATGCGCTGGTATTTGGCAACGAGGTGAAAGGCGTGAATCAGGAAGTAGTGGATATGTGTGAAGGATGTATAGAGATTCCGCAGTTCGGTACCAAGCACAGCATGAATGTGGCGGTAACTGCAGGCATTGCCATTTGGTCTATAGTTGTCCAGTCTCTACCAAGCGCACCACACGCTCAATGAGTTTATCATCGTCTTCGGGTCGATATTCTTTCTTCAGGCTTGCATGGAAAGTCCAAGCGAACATTTGGTAAAATGTTGCCTTTGCATTTCCGAAGAAAGCTTGTACTATCTCGTAGGAACTTTGATTGCATTCCCTATCGACAAGCTTTATGAGCAGTTTGCCTTGGGAATAAGTGAGTTTCTTCATCTCGGGTGTATATTGTTCCTTGATGGACTTTTCCACCATCCTGATATGTTCTTCCTTCGACTTCTTGTCAGGTAAACTTTCCAGAACTTCGTAAGTCTCTTGGATCATACTGTTCACTTGCTGAGCCAATGGAAGCACTTTCTTTACGTTATAAACAAGTCGGTTATATTCCCTGAGTTGGCGTGTGCTTCGAAACTTGATAGGTGCATATACAGGCAGTTCGGGAAGCAGATAGCACCACATTGTGTCGCCGTTCTCAATGACTGGCTTCGCATAACGATAGCGCTGCATCTTTAATTTATATGCGCGCGGAAGTTTGGACAACAGTTCCTCGTAATCCTCGTCCTGAGCAAAGATGCAGGGTGCTGCTATCCACAGGAATACCAATATGGAGAACCACCTTTTCATATATCCGACTGCAAAAGTACGAATAAAATGAATACAAGCATACCATATTAAAATAAAATAAAGAAACTTTAACCTTTGTTACAAGATGAAAATAAAGGGATGTTTTTCTTTGCTGTGCCCTTCTTTATTTGTACTTTTGCAGTGCTATGAGTACAATAATATATACTTCACCTATCTTCGGGCCGGTGCATAGCCGCCGTTTAGGCATATCTTTGGGAATAAACTTGCTGCCTGGCGACGGCAAGGTGTGCAGTTTTGATTGCATTTATTGTGAATGCGGATTGAATGCCGACCATCGTTCACACACTCCGTTACCAACTCCGCAACAGGTGGCGGATGCACTTATTGAGAAACTTCAACAGATGAGCAAGGAAGGCATACAGCCCGATGTGCTTACATTTGCTGGCAATGGTGAACCCACGCTTCATCCTCACTTTCCTGAAATAGTGAAGCGCGTGAAGTCGATTCGTGATGTGATGTGTCCGCAAGCTCAACTTAGCATTTTAAGCAACGCCACTCAGATACATCGTCCAGAAGTGCGTGAGGCGCTGCTTCTATTTGATAATAACATCCAGAAGTTAGATACAGTGGATATCGACTATATCCGCAGGGTTGATCGTCCTCAGGCGGCTTACGATGTGGAGCAGCAAATAGAAAATCTCGCCCGCTTTGATGGAAAAGTTATCATCCAGACAATGTTCATGCGTGGCATGATGGACGGCAAAAGTGTGGACAATACGGGGGAGAAATATGTGCTTCCTTACTTGCAAGCCTTGCAGCGCATTCGTCCCAGTAAAGTGATGATATACACGATTGACCGCGAAACTCCCATTGCAGGATTGCTGAAGGCACTGCCCGAACAATTGGATGCTATCGCTCAGCGTATTCGTGAACTGGGAATAGAGACAAGCGTCTCCTATTGAGAATAATGTGTAAACGATAAATAAAGGACAAAAGAATGAAAATATTAGTGACGGGAGCCAGCGGCTTCATAGGCAGTTTCATCGTGCAGGACGGACTTGAAAGAGGGTTCGAGGTATGGGCAGGCATGCGCGGCACAAGCAGTAAAGGGTATTTACAGGACGAGCGCATCCGCTTTGCCACACTGGATTTGGCGCATCCGTCAAAGCTTAAGGCACAGTTGCTTCAATATAAGGAGGAGATGGGCGGAAGCGGATGGGATTATGTTGTGCATGCTGCAGGAGCCACTAAATGTTTACACGAAGAGGACTTCTTCCGCACGAATACCGAAGGAACAAAGCATCTTATAGAGGCGCTGCGCGAAACGGAGATGGTGCCAAAGCGTTTTGTATTCGTAAGCAGCTTGAGCATCTTCGGTGCCATACGTGAAGAGCCGGTGCGCAAGGCGACAAAGGACAATCCTTGGATATACAGCCCCATCCTGACGAGCGACACACCACAGCCGAATACTGCATACGGAAAGAGCAAACTCGAAGCGGAGCAATTCTTGACAGCACAGAAAGATTTCCCCTTCACAATTCTGCGTCCGACAGGTGTCTATGGCCCGCGTGAGCGCGACTATTTCCTTATGGCACAAAGCATCAAGCAACATACAGACTTTGCCGTAGGTTTCCGTCCGCAGGAGATTACTTTCGTCTATGTGATGGATGTCGTGCAAGCCGTCTATCGCTGCCTTGATGCACCGGCTGCCGAAGGTCGTGCCTATTTCCTCTCCGACGGACAAATATACAACAGCCGCCGCTTCAGCGACTTGCTGCAACAGGAACTGGGCAATCCCTGGGTGCTTCGCATCAAGGCTCCGCTGTGGCTGCTGCGCGCCATTTGCTGGATGAGCGGGAGAATCAGTCATATCACAGGCAAGATGAATGCCTTGAACGACGATAAGTATCACATTCTGGCACAGCGCAACTGGCAATGCGATATCGAACCAGCTCGCCGTGACTTCGGCTATGCGCCCGAATGGCCGCTCGAACGCGGAGTGAAGGAAAGTGTACGATGGTACAAGGAGAACGGCTGGCTGTAATCGAATTCATAATCAAGCTGCGAATTTATGATTGGTGAATTATGAATTGTGAATTAAAAGCAGTAACTTTGCACCCGAAAAAAGAAAAAGGACTTCTATGCAAGACATTCGGAACATAGCCATCATAGCCCATGTGGATCATGGAAAGACGACACTTGTCGATAAGATGCTGCTGGCAGGAAACCTCTTCCGCGACAATCAGCAGACGGGCGAACTGATGTTGGACAACAACGAATTGGAGCGCGAAAGGGGCATCACCATCCTTTCGAAAAATGTCTCCATCAACTACAAAGGCACAAAGATTAACATTATCGACACCCCGGGTCACTCGGACTTCGGCGGCGAGGTGGAGCGCGTCCTGAATATGGCGGACGGTTGCCTGCTGCTGGTTGATGCTTTCGAGGGTCCCATGCCGCAGACGCGTTTCGTGTTGCAGAAGGCACTCGAGATTGGATTGAAGCCCGTCGTAGTAATAAATAAGGTAGATAAACCCAACTGCCGTCCCGAGGAAGTCTATGAAATGGTGTTCGATCTGATGTGCGACCTCGATGCGTCCGAAGAACAGCTCGACTTTCCTGTCATCTATGGATCAGCAAAGAACGGCTGGATGGGAGAGGATTGGCAGACGCCGACAAACGATATCACCTACCTGCTCGACACTATCCTGAGCGAGATTCCTGCACCAGAATATCTTGAGGGTACACCCCAAATGCTCATTACGAGCCTTGACTTCAGCAATTATACAGGGCGCATCGCCGTCGGACGTGTCCATCGCGGCACCCTTCGCGAAGGTATGCCCATCATTGTGGCACATCGCGACGGGTCGATGGAAAAGACGAAAATCAAGGAACTCCACACTTTCACAGGCATGGGTCATCAGAAGACGCAGGAAGTTTCGAGCGGAGACATCTGCGCCATCATCGGCCTCGAACACTTCGAGATAGGCGACACTATCTGCGATGCCGAAGCACCCGAACCTATGCCCGCCATCAGTATCGACGAACCCACAATGTCGATGCTCTTCACGATTAACGATTCGCCCTTCTTCGGCAAGGAAGGCAAATACTGCACCTCGCGTCACATCTACGAACGCTTGCAGCGCGAGCTGGAGAAGAATCTGGCGTTGCGTGTCGATGAAGTGGAGGGAAGTACCGATCGCTGGACGGTGAGCGGACGCGGAGTGCTCCATCTGTCCGTCCTCATCGAGACAATGCGCCGCGAGGGTTACGAGTTGCAGGTGGGACAGCCGCAGGTAATCTACAAGGAAATAGACGGGCAGCGCTGCGAACCCATCGAGGAGCTTACCATCAATGTGCCCGAGGAGTTCAGTTCAAAGATGATTGATATGGTCACTCGCCGCAAGGGAGAGATGCTGAGCATGGAGTCGCAAGGCGAGCGGGTGAACATCGAGTTCCTGATTCCCAGCCGAGGCATCATCGGCTTGCGCACGAATGTGCTCACCGCCAGTCAGGGAGAAGCCATCATGGCCCACCGTTACAAGGAGTATCAGCCCTACAAGGGCGAGATAAATCGTCGCATCAATGGTTCGATGATTAGCCTTGAGACGGGTACCGCCTACGCTTATGCCATTAATAACTTGCAGGATCGCGGCCGCTTCTTTATCGAGCCGCAGGAGACAGTTTATGCAGGACAGGTTGTGGGCGAACACGTTCATGAGAACGACCTTGTGGTAAACGTGTGCAAAGCTAAGCAACTCACGAATATGCGTGCCAGCGGGTCGGACGAGAAGGCACGCATCATTCCCGCCACCATCTTCTCGCTCGAGGAAGCGCTCGAGTACATCAAAGAAGACGAATATGTAGAAGTAACGCCCAAGAGTATGCGTATGCGCAAGTGCATCCTCGACCATTTGGAGCGCAAACGTGCAGGCAAAAGCGAATAAGGTAAGAAAAAATACTTTTTTTCTTTTGCATTTAACTTGCTTATTTGTAACTTTGTGCCCGAAAACACATTCATTTGCAACAAAAACTTTCCTATGAAAAGGACTTCAACACTTATTTGTCTTTTGCTCGGCTTGATGTTGAGTGCATGCAAGGAGTCGGTGGATACATCGAACCGATATGTCTTTAAAGACAATACAATCATTGATTATCTGAAGCAGCATGAACAGTACACCAACTATCTGGAACTGCTGAACAAGATGCCTGTGAGCAAAATCTCCGAGACGACTTTGTCTCAGCTCCTGAGTGCACGAGGCAATTACACGGTCTTTGCGCCCACAAACGATGCCATCCAGCTCTATCTGGATTCACTCTACAGGAGGGGACTCCTCAACGAACCCTCGTGGGACGGCTTCCCAGACGAGCGCACAAAGGACTCCATCGAACAGGTGATTGCCTACAACAGTGTTATCGACGGTGGCGACAACACCCTGTTCATGAGCTACGATTTTCCTGTGGAGAAGAATGCCGAGATACCGCTCGAGAACATGTACGACCGCCGGCTCTCCGTCTCTCTGAACTCGCGCGACCACGTCTATCTGATTAACGACGCGGAAATGGACAGCCGTAACTATGACATCTTGACTATCAATGGCGTAATCCATGCAATGAACTATGTGATTGCTCCGAGCAACAACACGTTGGGCAACCTTTTCGCCGACATCATCAACGAGCGGCGCGAGGGCTTCCATGTGATAGCAATGTTGACAGATGCCGTTGGCCTGCTGGATTCCCTGAAGCAGTTTTGCGACTTTGCCTACGAGGATCTTTATCAGCGTGGCGAGATTCCCGAGAATAACAACATCTACGGTGACGGCAACGGCACTTTCTATACCCCGGAGCATCGCTATTACGGCTTCACCCTCTTTGCCGAGACCGACAGCCTCTGGCAGGAGCTTATCGGGAAGCCTGCGCTTGATATCACGGTGGATGATGTGGTGAACTACCTCGTGGCGCAGGACATCTACCCCGATGCGGTGAACAATACCGATTATGAGAACGAGGACAACCTGCTGAACCGCTTTGTCACCTATCACTTCCTGCCCGAGCGACTGGCACCCGACCGGCTGGTGATGCACTGGAACGAGCAAGGATACACGAAGAACGTGCGTCTGGGTGCGGCGATGAGTGAGTTCTACACCACGATGGGCAAGCGTCGTCTGCTACAGCTCTTCGAGAGCCCCGAGTCGGGCGGTGTGTGCATCAACCGCTTCCCCGTCCTGAAGAATGGTAGGCGCGAGAATTATCGTGAGAAGTCATGCAGCCCGGAACAGGCGGGAATCCATGTGGGAGAAACGAATCTCGAGGGCGACAACAACGTGCGCAACGGCATCATCTATCCCATTGAGAAGCTGCTTGTTTTCGATGACAACACACGCAACAACATGATGCGCGGTCGCGTTCGCTGGGACATCTCGGCGATGTTCCCCGAGTTCCTGAACAACAACATTCGTATGTGCGCCGTCCTCGACGAGAAGCACGCAAACGTATGGATTCCGTCAAACAGCACATATCCTTATCTAAGCAATACCGAAATCTCGGAGGAGACGCACTTCTTCTACTGGACAGGCATGAACCACGCGTGGGCAAACTATCTGGGCGACGAGACGACGATACGCGGTCTCCCGGACATGACGTTCCAATTGCCGCCAGTACCCAAGCGCGGCGTCTATGAGTTACGCTATCAGATTCAGAGCGGCGGTGGAAAGCGCGGCATCGTGCAGTTTTACTGGGGCAAAGACAAGGAACGTCTTGCGGCAATGGGAATTCCCCTCGACCTGCGCCTTGTGGCAAATCGTCGCATCAGCGACAAGGGGGATACGGCTTGCGACATTGGATGGGAGCTGGACACAGGCGATGACGATTACGACGCCGAGGTGGATAAGCGCCTGCGCAACAACGGTTTCATGAAGAGTCCCGTCCTGTACAATGCCGGAGGCCCGGGTGGCAGCAGCTGGGCGCGCAACAGCAACATCTGTACGCGACGCATTCTCCTGCGCGAGACGATGGATCCCGATGAGACCTACTACATCCGCTTCAAGACGGTGATGGACGACCCGACCCGCTACATTTACATCGACTTCCTCGAGTACTGCCCGAAGGAGGTTTACGACAATCCCGAGTATCCCGAGGACATCTGGTAAGGCGGACGAAAAGACTTGCGCAAGCGGGAGCCTTTGCTTGCGCAAGCAAAACGAATTACTTGCGCAAGCAGAAGCGTTTACTACAGCAAGCAGGATGACGGACAACATGAGCCAGCGAAATGCCCAGACGCAACAAACCGTTCAGACAATCGGACAGGTGCAGACGCAGACGCTCTCGGCGCAACAGGTGATTGCTGTGCGCCTGACGGAGATGTCGCTTGATGCCCTGCGCCAACGCGTTGAGAATGAGTGTCTGGAAAACCCTTGGCTGGAGCATAAGGCCGATGAGGACGCCGATGATTATGGCGGCGAAGGCATCAGCGGCGAGGAGAATGAAGCGCGCTCACCCGAAGATAACGTAAATGACATGCTTGGCGACTACCGCAGCGAGGAAGATGTGCCTGATTATCTGCTGCATGCCGCCAATGGGAGTAATGTGCCGGAGAATGTGGAATACGGCGACACGCTCTCTTTCTACGACCAGCTGAAGGCACAGGTCGGCGAGTATGACCTCAGCGAACACGAGCAAGAGGTGATGGAATACCTTATCGGCTCGCTCGACGACGACGGGCTCCTGAAGAAGGACCTTTCGCAGTTGGCCGATGAACTGGATATATATCAAGGTATTACGACCGACATCGAGGAATTGGAGCGCATGCTGCATATCCTGTGGCAGTTCGACCCGGCCGGAGTGGGCGCTCGCTCGCTCCAGGAGTGCCTGCTCATCCAGATAAGTCGCCTGAAGGAAAACTCTTGGCAGGCGCAGATGAAGGCTGTGATAAGGGATTCCTACGATGACTTCATCCACAAGCGCTGGGATCGCATCCGCAGGCGCATGAAACTCTCTGAGGCACAAGCCGAACGCCTGCAGCGCGAGATTATGAAACTGAACCCGCGTCCGGGCAATGCGCTGGGCGAGAAGGTGGGACGGGGAAGCCCGCAGGTGACGCCCGACTACATTGTCGAGACCGACAGCTATGGCAACATCTCGATGTCGCTCAACGAAGCCGGAGTTCCTACATTAATAATAAGTCCCGATGCCGTCGAGAAGCTCAAGGGCTACGAAACGCAGAAAGGCGCTCTCAGCCAAGCGGCTCAGGAGGACCTTCGCTTCACGCGCAGCTATGTGGAACGCGGACAGATGTTCATCAACGCGCTGGCTATGCGCCGCGAGAGCATGATACGCACCATGCAGGCAATCATTCGCCTGCAGCGGCCCTTCTTTCTCGAAGGCGACGAGTCGCTCTTGCGTCCCATGATTCTGAAGGACATTTCGGACATTTCGGGCGTGAGCATTAGCGTGGTGAGCCGCGTGTGCAACAGCAAATATGTGCAGACGAACTTCGGCACCTTCCCGCTCAAGTGGTTCTTCTCGCACAAGACACACCAGGCGGATGGCGATGAAGTGTCCTCGCGCAAAGTGATGTCGGCACTCCGCAACCTGATAGAGAACGAAAACCGGCGTGCTCCGCTGAGCGACGAGCAGCTCACTCAGATGCTACGCCAGCAGGGCTTCGACATTGCCCGCCGCACAGTGGCCAAATATCGCGAGCAAATGGGACTCCCAGTGGCACGAATGAGGAAGTAATGAAGAGCATCATCATCATATCGCGCATCCTTTCCACCGTCTTCCGCCCGGTGTACTACCCCACTGTGGGTATCATACTCCTGTTCACGATGACGTATCTCTCCATGCTCCCCTGGACGGTGAAGCTCTGGGTGCTTGCCATTGTGTATCTCTTCACGGTGCTTATGCCGCTGCTCGGCACCTATGTCTATCGGCGGCTTCGCGGTTGGCGGCGCCACGAACTGCGGCATCAGGAGAAACGTCTTGTGCCCTACGCCATCCATCTCTTCTGTTACCTGTGCTGCATGCATCTGCTCACTCAGCTCCATCTGCCGCACTTTGTGACGGGAATTATCTTAGTTTCGCTGCTCATCCAAGTGGCCTGCATCATCATCAACCTGCGATGGAAGATAAGTATGCACTCGGCGGGCGCAGGCGGCATCATCGGTGCGCTGGTGGGCTATGCGATGATATTCAAGTTCAACCCTGTGTGGTGGCTCTGTGTGGCTATTCTCGTCGCCGGTCTCGTGATGAGCAGCCGCATGTTCCTGCGTCAGCATACTCTCGCCCAAGTGCTCTGCGGCACGCTTGTCGGCATTGTCTGCGGCTATATTGGCATTGTTGTGATGTAAAGTCCCTATAATCAAGAATTCAAATTTCATAACCCATAACCCAAAACCTCTAATCAAAATCCCTCCCACAATGGTAAGCATAATCATGGGCAGCACCAGCGATCTGCCCGTCATGGAGAAAGCGGCAAAGTTCCTGGACGAAATGGAGATTCCCTTCGAGATGAACGCCTTGAGCGCCCACCGCACACCGAAGGAAGTGGAAACCTTTGCACACGAAGCCGAAGGCCGAGGCGTGCGTGTCATCATTGCAGGTGCGGGTATGGCTGCCGCTCTGCCTGGAGTGATAGCTGCCGGCACAACGCTGCCCGTTATCGGTGTGCCTATCAAGGGAATGCTCGACGGCTTGGACGCCATGCTGAGCATCATCCAGATGCCTCCCGGCATTCCTGTGGCTACTGTCGGTGTAAATGGCGCACAGAACGCGGCCATCCTGGCAGCCGAAATGCTGGCTCTGAGCGACGAAGCACTTGCCGCCCGCCTGAAGGCTTACAAGGAGAGCCTCAAGGAGAAGATTGTCAAGGCCAATGCTGAACTCGCCGAAGTGAAGTATCGCTTCAAGGTGAACTAAACGTCTTATAACAAATGTGGCGACAGTTGCCGAGACAGCTGCCGCCACAAGTGTATTTCCATCTTTTTCTATTCTCTATTTCATCTTCAGCACCAGCGTGGGGTCGAGCGGATAACGCCCGAAGTCCTTGCCGTAGAGTGCGAGGCCGCCTTGTGTCTCGTCAGCTGTGGGCACGGTGAAGCGGATGACTGCCGTACGGCTGCCTGCGAAGGCTTCGACGGGAACGTTCAAGCTTACGAGTTCGCCGTAGGAACCTGCCTCGAACATCAAGTGGTCGGTGGGTTGTGAACCCCAGGAGAGGATGCCGCGATGGTCGGCGGGATCGTCGGCGAGCGCCTGTGTGCCTGCCGACTTGCCGTTCACCGTCACCTCGACTGACGAAGGCCACAGGTTGAGATCAGTCATCGCATAGGCATTTGGCGACTTGCAATGATCGAATGTACCGCCGCCGAGCATGTAGTCTCCGGGGATATCATCGTTTCCTACATCCTTACCGAAGAGCTGCTTGGCCGAGGCTTCGAAGACGAGTGCTGCCGAAGCAATCGCAGCAGGGTCGATGTCTTCGGGCAGCTCGACGCGATATTCGAAGTATCCGCTTCCGAAACCGTTCACCTTCAACCCGTCAAGGACGGATGTCTGCTTCAGCGTCCATTCCTGAGAAGTAAAGCTGGCAGGGGCGAAAGTGACTGTACGCAAAGCATCCGGATGAAGATTTTCTTGCCAGAAATTGCTGCAGAATCGCGTCTTGTAGGCATCGTCGGCACCTTCCTTGACGTGGAACGTGAGGAAGTTGTGGTGGAGTTCACTCCCGTCGGCATTAGCTTTCAACACCATTCGCAGCAAATAGAGTCCTTTCCCCTTGGGAATTTCCACGCGAAGTGTGTCTGCTGTCCGGCTCATGTAGGGTGCAAATTCAATGGGTGTAGCGCTAGCGGTATAGCTGGCAAAGGTGCCCAGTTGGTCCCATCCGACAAGTTCCGTCTCGAGCGTAAGCTGCCCGGGGTCTTTGTCCGTCATGAAGGACGCATAGACGGGAATGTCAAGCATCTCGCCACCCTTTGGTTCCGAGTAGAGGTACCTCTCGGGCGAGATATAGTAAGGGCTCTGGAAGTCCGTGATACTCATATTAGGCACGAGTTCTTCAAGTCCGTCGATCTTGGGCATGCGATCGTATTGCACATAGCCGTTCCATTCGTTGATGACATCGTGGTGTTCCGTGTAGAGCCATCCGGCACACTTCGGCTGGCGGCGGAAGGCGTCAATCATAATATGATAGTCCCATGTGAAGTCACAGTCGCCGGCGCTCCCCTTGTAGCCCCATACGTTGCCGCACTCGCTATTAATCATCGGCACACCATTCTGCTTGTTGCCGCCGATGTAGTTAAAGGTGCTGCCGGGATAGGTGCTATCAACATACATTGCAATCTCCTTTTCCCAGTCGTAGCCGGGACGATAGGAATGCCAGGAATTGATGTCGGTCTCCACATGGTCGCGCAGACAGGCCGAAACATCCTCGACCAGTCGCGAGGCATCGAGACTCTTCGTGAGGTGGTACATCGCGCGTACCCACTCCTGTGTCTCAGGTTGATAAACGCCGTCTTTATCCTTCAAACCCCACGTTTCGTTGAAATTCACCCAGGCGAAGATAGAGGGGTGGTTGTAGTCGCGCTCCACCTGATTGCGCAGACAATGCTCCCAATCGGCGCGCGCTTCGTCTGTCGGCTGCCCCCAGAAGTTCGGCGTGTCGGCCATGATGAGGAGGCCCAGGCGGTCGGCCCAGTAGAGCTTGCGCGGTACCTCGACCTTGATGTGGATGCGGTTGCCGTTGAGACCTAACTGTTTCGACAGCATAATCTCGTTTTTCATGAATTCATCGCTCGGGAAGGTGTAGAAGCCTTCGGGATGATAACTCTGGTCGAGGCAGAGCTGCAGGTAAAGCGGCTTGTTGTTCAGAGCAATGTAGGTGTAGTCAGCACCGGGGAAAGGCATTGTGCTCACCTTGCGCTGGCCGAAGTAGCTCCGTACGGCATCCTCCTTGCCAAGCTGTGCAGTCAGTTCATAGAGGAAGGGGTCGTCAAGGTCCCACAGATGCTGATCCTTGAGCGGAATGGTGAAGGAAGCTTTGTCGAGGCCGCTCAAATCGCCTGTGAACGTCGGCTGGCCTCCCGTCTGGAATTTAATCTTCAGCTTCTCGCCGTCGGCTGCGGGTGCAGCAAGCTTCACATCCACTTGTACCGTCGAAGCATCTATGTCGGGCGTGAAGTGGAGCGAGCTGATGTAATTCTTGCCGCGGGCCTCGAGATACACCGTCTGCCAGATGCCGCGGGCGTTGCCATAGCCCTGTTTGCCATAGAGGTGGGCATCGCTCGAGGTGTCATCTACGCGCACGAAGAGTTGTTGCGGCTCGCCGTAATGCACTTGCTTGAGTTCGCATTCGAAGGGCGTGTAGCCGCCTTGGTGGCGACCCACTTCCTGTCCGTCGAACCAAACTTGAGTGTCCCAGTCGGAAGCGCCTACCACAAGGAATACGCGCTTGCCTTTCCACGATTTGGGAATGCAGATGTTGCGGGCATACCAGCCGATGTCGCCCTCGTTCTCCACTTCGGAGAGCTTCGAACCCCAGGGGAAGGGCACGAGGATGCGACGGTCCATCACTTCGCAGTTCTTCTCGGTGAGCGCCTTCTCAGCCAATGTCTGGTCGAAGGTGAAGGCCCAGTAGCCGTTGAGGTTCTGCCATGCGGCGCGCTCGAAGTCGGGACGCGGATGTTCGGGGAGAGGAATCGACTCGGTAGGAGTCGTCTTTGTACAGGCGGTCAGCATCACGACGATGGCCGCAGAAAGGAAAAGGCGAATCTTTTTCATACGCGAATGTGAGTAAGTAGTTAGTTCTATCGGGCACAAAGTTACGAATAAACAAGCGCAGGACAAAAAGAATCACGTTCTTTTTTCAATTTGCCTTGCTGTTGCGGGCGTTTGTTTCACACGCGAAACATTTTGTTTCTCGCGGGAAACAACTTGTTTCCACAGCAGAAACAAGTAAGATGTACCTTTGTTTTATGAAAAAAACTGCGGAAGATGACGATAATTCGTTTGGAAAAGTGTATCTTTGCAATCACTAAACAACAAAGAGACTAAAGGAATGAGACTAATAACAATGCTTCTCCTGAGCTGCTGCCTGACGATGCAGGCGCAAGTGTTCCAGCATGTCGAGATAGAGAAACTCTCGGGCACGCAACCGGGCGACTGCCGGCTGGCGGAAATAAGTCCCG
>JAEEGL011691491.1_pt1 | contig 19311 bp, 13 predicted proteins | sample 9134231 | NCBI WGS metagenome assembly JAEEGL01 (sample SAMN16246548, study PRJNA631951) | gut metagenome | biome: gut microbiome; feature: rumen; material: fiber-attached | host: Bos | place: Iran: Karaj | collected 2018-10
AACCTTTTCTTCTCCCCTGCAAACCTTGTTCCGGGAGGATTTACCGGCCTTGCCATCATCATCCGTTATTCGGTGAGAGAGTGGTTCAACATGGACCTTCCCATCTGGATGCTGAATATCGTGTTAAACGTTCCCCTTTTGCTCTTTTCCATAAAGATCAGAGGCTGGAGCTTCATAAGAAGAACACTGATCGCTTCGGGAATGTTTTCCCTCTGGCTTTACTTTATCCCGGAATATCTTGTGATCGATAACGATCTTTTCCTTATAACGGTCATCGGCGGTGCCATAATGGGTATAGGCCTGGGCCTTGTATTCCTGGGTAAATCCACCACCGGCGGAACCGATACCCTTGCGGCACTGATCCAGAGACTCATGCCCCACGTAGGCGTTGCGAAGATCCTGCCTTTCCTTGACGGTATCATCATCGCTCTTTCTGTCTGGATCTTCGGCCTGAACATTTCCTTATATGCCATCGTTTCCGTTGTTGTTATGGACGTGATCGCTGACAAGGTAATAATCGGAGCCAGAAACTCAACGGTTGCATACATCATCTCCGATTCCTACAAGGAGATCGCCGACGAAGTCATGAGAGAGATGGACAGAGGAACAACACTTCTTGCGGGAACGGGAATGTACACCAATTCCGATAAGCCCGTTCTCTTTGTTGCGGTATCACCCAAACAGCAGGTCATCTTAAAGGAGATCGTTTACCAATACGATCCCTCCGCATTCATGATAATCGTCGATGCCAGTGAGGTAAGAGGCGAGGGATTCCTTAAGTTTACGAGGGAAGAACTGTAGGATCTGCGGCAGTTTAATGATTTATCAGTTTATCAATTTATCAATTTAGTCTTTTAATACGCTAAATTATATGTTATAGTAACCCCATTGAGAAAAAAGAAAGTGAGGGTTTATTATGACAAGCGCTAGTATCTGTATCCTTATCGCCATCATCGCATATCTTGGCGTTACGGTGGGTATCGGTTTTTATTACAGCAAAAAGGGAAGCGGCGAAGATACCGAGAATTTCTATCTCGGCGGAAGAAAGCTTCACCCCGTTGTTACGGCCATGAGTGCCGAAGCATCGGATATGAGTTCATATCTGCTTCTGGGACTTCCCGGACTTGCTTATCTTTGCGGTATGGCTGAGGTCAGCTGGACTGTCATCGGTCTTGCCATCGGAACATATCTTAACTTCCTTCTTGTTGCAAAGAAGCTTCGCGTATATTCCGCAAATCTCGGAGCTACAACTGTTCCGGATTTCTTTTCAAAGCGATACGACGACAGAAAGCACATCCTTTCCTTCATCGCAGCTTTGGTAATACTTGTTTTCTTCGTACCTTACACGGCTTCGGGCTTTAAGGCCGTAGGTACTCTTTTCAACAGCTTATTCGGCTGGAATTATCATGTATCAATGCTCGTCGGTGCGGCAGTCATCGTGGGATACACGGTTCTTGGCGGATTCCTTGCAGTTTCTACCACCGACCTTATCCAGTCCATCGTAATGACCGTTGCATTGGTGATCATCATAATCTTCGGTATCAGAGCAGCAGGCGGACTTAACGTTGTTATGGACAACGCAAAGGCTCTTCCCGGATATCTTGACCTTACAAAGGGCTACAACGTGGGAACCGGTGAGACCGGAAGCTTCGGTGCCTTCCCCATCGCTTCAACCCTTGCATGGGGCCTCGGTTACTTCGGTATGCCCCACATCCTTCTTCGTTTCATGGCTATCCGTGATCCCAAGGAGATCAAGTATTCAAGACGTATCGCAGCGGTATGGGTCGTTGTTTCAATGGCCATCGCCGTATTCATCGGTATCATCGGCTACAGCGTATCCGTTTCCGGCAAGATCCCTATGTTAACAGAGGGTTCCGATTCCGAGACCGTTATCGTAAAGCTTGCAAACTTAATGAGTGAGAACGGTGCGTTCTTTGCGATAATCGCAGGTATCATCATGGCAGGTATCCTGGCCGCTACCATGTCCACCGCAGATTCACAGCTTCTTGCGGCTGCCAGCAGCATGTCTGAAGATATCCTTCACAGCTTTTTCGGGATCAAGCTCAGCAAGAAAACTTCAATGCTCATCGCCCGCCTTACGGTTGCAGGCGTTGCACTTATCGCTATCTTCCTTGCATGGAACCCCAACAGCAGCGTATTCAGAGTAGTATCCTTCGCATGGGCAGGCTTCGGTGCAGCCTTCGGCCCCGTAATGCTGCTTTCCATCTTCTGGAAGAAGAGCACAAAGACCGGAGCCATCGCAGGAATGATCGCCGGCGGCGTTATGGTATTTGTATGGAAGTTCCTTATCGCTCCCATCGGCGGAGTGCTTGCCATATATGAACTTCTTCCCGCTTTCATCATTGCACTCATCGTAAACGTAGTGGTTTCACTTGTTACACCCAAGCCTTCGGAGGCTGCTCGGGCAACCTTCGACAAGGTGGCTTCCGAGTGCAGGGAAAAATAAAATATAACGGTTGATATTTGGGACGTTTCCGACGGGGAAACGTCCCTTTTTATTATTCGTTAATAGTGATGAAATGGGGCTTTGGCAGATTGACATCGGGTTTCAATAAGAAGATAATGAATATATGCTTACGTTGAGAATAGTATATGCCATTCTTTTCGTCGCTTCCGTGGCCTGTCTGGTCTTCGGAATAAGGATGAAAAGGAGAAACATCGGATACAATCTGACGGCAGCGACCATTGCTCTTTGCAACGTTGCCTGTTTTTTCCAGGTAGGAGCCGGAAATGCCAAGGAAGCGGGGAATATCCTGCTCCCTTACTTTATTCTGCATTCGTGGCTTTTATTCTTTTTACTTCTGATGATCATCCTTGCGGACCGCTACAGACAGCATATATGGGCGATCATCGTTTCGGCATGTCTCTGCGTATATCAGACATATCTTGTAATAAGCCAGTATTTCGGGGCCAGGATCTTCTCCTTCCAGAAGAGGATCTATTTCGGCAAGGCCTGGTGGGTTGCCATTGACTCAAAGAATACGGGCTTTCTTTTTTCTTACAGATCCTACAGGATAGTGACCCATACCAACATGCTTGTTCTTCTGATACTCCTTTTAATATGTATCAGGCTGACAAACAGGGTCTTCAAGGCAAGGTATTATGCCTTCTTCGGTATGGTCATCGTTTACGGCATCATCGAAGGTCTTACGATCCATTACATGATGCCCATTTGGTTCCCCTTCATCTTCAACAATCTGCTGCTCGTTCTTGCGCTTTATCTTGTCAGGATATATCCGGACGTGTCCCTTCGCGGGTGGGCACTTGACTGCTTCACCAACGACATGAACGACGGCCTTATTCTTTATGATAAGAACAACGATCTCATTCACTTAAACGACATGATCAGGACCACCATGAGCCCCGAGCGGATAGAGGACTTCAAGGACAGGACGAAGCTTGAAGAGTGGCTTGAGACCGCCGAGGTTCAGGAGAGCGGAACGAAGATCGTTTCTTACACAGGCTTCGACAAGACCTATTATTTCAGCGTTACCGTTACGGAACTTGGCAGTAACAACAAAAAGCTCGGAACTTTGTTCATGCTTCATGACACGACGGATTCCGTTATCAGGATCAATGCCATGCAGGAAGCAAACGACGAACTTGAACGTGCAAACCGCATGAAGTCGGACTTCCTTGCAAACATGAGCCATGAGATCCGAACTCCCATGAACGCCGTTATCGGAATGGCCGAGATCGCCATGAGAGAGAACGATATGGGCAGGGTGGATCAGTATCTTCACCAGATCCAGACTTCGGGACGCAACCTTCTTAACATCATCAACGACATCCTTGATTACTCAAAGATCGAATCCGGAAAGATGGAGATCATCGAGGAGGATTACGAGCCTTATGCGGAATACATGGATCTGACCAATGTCCTTGGCATAAGGATAGGGGACAAGAAGATCGAACTCTTTATCCTTATCGAATCGGAACTTCCGAAGATGCTCCACGGCGATGTGATGAGGATCAGGCAGGTACTCATCAATCTTGCCAACAATGCCATCAAGTTCACACCCGAAGGCAAGGTGTGCATAAAGATCAAATGCGAACCGGTATCGGAGGATATGGTAAATCTTTCGGCACATGTGATAGATACGGGTATCGGTATAAAGAAAGAAGATATAGACAAGCTTTTCGTAAGCTTCCAGCAGCTTGATTCAAAGCGCAACAGATCCGTTGAGGGAACGGGCCTGGGACTTGCCATTTCCCAAAGGCTCGTTGAGGCCATGAACGGAAAGATCGGTGTCGAAAGTACCTACGGCGTGGGCTCCGATTTCTGGTTCACCATTCCTCAGAAGGTGACGGATGCGACCAATGTTTTAGTTGTTGAGAACGCATCGGAGAAGGTTGCATATCAGCTTAACGATGTTCCTGCTATTTCCGAGATCTTCTTACGGGAGATGGATCGTCTTAATGTAAGGGGAGTCATCACAAGGACCGTACAGGATTACATTCCTTCGGGAAAGAAGGATTACTTGTTCTTTACCGAGGAAAAATACGACGGAAAGCTCAAAGCCCTTCTTAAGAAATATCCGGACCTTAACGGTATCGTTCTTGTGGGACTTACGTCAGACTTTGTTGCAGATCTTCCGAACCTTCACGTGATGCACAGACCCGAGTCTTCCATGGCCATGGTCAATATGTTAAACGACAGGTTCAACGTATCCCACAGCGTCAACGAGCATCAGGCCTTCAAGGCTGATTTCACCGCTCCCGATGCGAAGGTCCTTATCGTAGATGACAGTGCGATAAATCTTACCGTAGCCGAAGGCCTGATGGCTCCTTTGAATATGCAGCTTGACAGGGCCACCGGCGGACAGATGGCCATCGATATGGCAGCCGCCAGGGATTACGACATCATCTTAATGGACCATATGATGCCCGAGGTTGATGGTGTTGACGCCACAAAGGCCATCAGGGAAGCGAACAACAACGCAAAGTATCCCGTGATCATAGCTCTTTCCGCAAATGTGGTGGAAGAAGCAAGGCACTTGTTCAGGGAAGCGGGCATGAACGATTTCATCGGAAAGCCCGTGGAGGTTAAGACACTTATTACAAAGATAAAGAAGTGGCTGCCTCCCGAGAAGATAGTTGATGTACCCGAAGACGAGGAAGCGGAGGAGAGTGTTCCCGCAGCAAAGGAGGAAGTCATGATAAGATGCGAAGGCCTTGATGTTGATAACGCGGTTGCGGCTCTTGGTTCCGCAGCTTTGTACGATAAGATCGTCAAGGAATATTTTTCTTCCGGCGTGGACAAACTGAAGGGTATTCAGGCTGACTTCGCCAACGAGGACTGGCCTGCTTACATCATAAAGGTTCATTCCTTAAAGAGCAGCTCCCGTCAGATCGGTGCAATGGAGCTTGGAAGCATGGCCGAGAAGCTTGAGCATGCGGGCAAGGACGGAAACATCGACTACATAAAGGAAAACAACGATAAGACGGTATATGCATATGCGGCTCTTTTAAAGAAATTATCCCTTTTCTTCCCGAAGGAAGAGAAAAAGGACAGACCTCCCATTCCGGAAGGAAAATTATCCGAGATCTTTGACGCATTGGAGGCAGCATGCGACGACCTTGACATAGGAACCATGGAGAAGCTGGGAGAGGAGCTTAAACAGTATTCCTATGACGCAGATGTATCGGATCTTATGGAACAGATGTATAAAGCCATCGCCAACATAGACGTGGACGAGTGTCTTGAATTGGTGGGAAAGATCAGAGGAGGAGTATGATGAAACGTAAGATTGCTGCGATAGTTCTTTCATTTGCAATGACGGCCTGTCTGTTTGCGGGCTGCGGCAAGGACAAGGATACGGGAACGAGCCTTGCGAATACCGATACTGTTGATTCGGCGATCAAGAACGCCACGCCCGTTGAGGATTCCACCGGATATCTTTATACCGGTGCCGGCCCCATTACGGGAGAGGATGCAAGCCTCAAACTGATGGCTCAGGAATCAAACTATACGAATGTTGATATCAGGAAGGCTCCCATCGTTTTAAAGGTCTTTGAGGAAGCGGGGGTTACTCCCGTATGGGATCTTTACGATTACAACGATTATGAGAAGCTGGCAGCTCCCATCATAAGCTCCGGAGATACCGATGCGGACATAATCAAGATCCCGGACAACGACCCGAACCAGGTTTACATAAAGTCAGGACTCTTTGTTCCTCTTGACGAGTTTTTTGACTATATGCCAAACTTCATAAAGTGGCTTTCGGAGAACCCGGTTGAGAAGGCGGAGCTTACGGCTGAAGACGGGCATATCTACTATGTTCCCGGCCTTAACGTAGCCGACGATTACCAGCCCTGCCTTATGTACAACAAGGTGTGGCTGACGAAGGCGGGCATTGAAGCTCCCACAACTCTTGATGAGTTTACGGAGATGCTTCGCTACTTTAAGAACAACGACATGAACGGAAACGGCGATGCATCCGATGAGATCCCCATGTGTGTCATGAAGGAATTTCTTCCCTACATGTTCGGACCGGCCTTCGGTCTTGATCTTGTCAGCGGTTTCCGGGCGGATGAAGCCGGAAACGTTACATATGCATATGCGGATTCCGAGAACTACAAGAAGTATCTTGAGTATTTAAACGGTCTTTACGAAGAAGGCCTCATTGATCCAGACTTCACATCCTGGGACAGAGATATGGTCATCGACTTTATCTCCAAGGATTTAACGGGAGTTGCCTTTGACTTCAGCTGGGCAATGTCCATGATGTACTCAAACGTCCTTCCTTACTACGACGGAACGGAAGATACGGCCTTCATCGGCGTTGCTCCATTATCGGGCGAATGCGAAGGCTTCTATATAGGAAGAAATTCTCTTTCGGGAATGTTTGGTGTCAATAAGAAATCATCCCAGATCGAGCTTGCTGTCAAGTTCCTTGATTACGCAATGAGCGATCACTGCCAGGATTATTATCAGTGGGGCATCGTGGGCGAGAGCTACATCGTCAATGCCGACGGAAGCCGCGAATATACCGAGAACGGTAACAACAACGACTGGTTACAGCAGTTCGGTATCAACCCGGCCTTTGTTCTTCCTGCGGCTCAGTCTGTGGAGGCTACGGACATCCTTGTTGCTCCCTGGCACGCACGCATAAACGGCGAGTTAAGACAATATGTCAAAGATCCCTGGCCGGAAATCTATGCGACGAGCAAAGAAAGTGATACAGTAAATCTGTACATGCCTGACATTCAGGCAAAGGTTGATGAAAGCACCATTGATTTCATCACCGGAAAAAAGAACCTTACTTCGGATTTCGATTCATATATAAGCGAGCTTGACAGGCTCCATATCGATGAGGTGACTGAGGTCAGACAGACTCAGTACAACCGTTATCTGAAGGCATTGGGTGAATAGAAACAAAAAGGGGTAGAAAATGAATTTTCAATGTAAGAACTGCGGCGGAAACATGGTCTTTTCGCCGGAAAAACAAAAGATGTTCTGCCCGTACTGCGACGGTACGGAGTGTCAGGACGTCACGGGAAACGGATCTTTAACGGTCTGCGCCTCCTGCGGAGGTGAACTCACCATAGGACAGTTCGTAAGTGCATCGAGATGTCCTTTCTGTAACAACTATCTTATCTTTGACGAAAGGGTGCAGGATCGGTTTAAGCCCGACGAGATCATCCCTTTCAAGCTGGGAAAGAAGCAGGCTGTACAGGCCATGGAGAAGGAGTTTAAGAAGCGTATTTTCACTCCCATCTCTTTCCTTAGCGAGAAATCCCTTGAAGACATGATAGGAAGGTATGTTCCCTTCTTCTTATATGACTTTAACGTAAACGGTCATTATCAGGGAGAGGGTACGAAGGTAAGGCACTGGTCTTCGGGAAATTATTCATATACCGAAACTTCCTATTACGATGTAGAGCGTCAGATGCGCGTGGCTTATGACAATATTCCGGCGGATGCCTCGGAGGCAATGCCCGATGCCACAATGGATCTCATCGAGCCTTTCAACTACAAGGAACTGAAGGAATTCGATCCCAAGTACCTTTCCGGATTCTTCGGCGAGATCTACAATGCCACATCGGATGCGTACATAAACCGTGCAAGGTCCAAGGCGGCTCAGAGCGCAGGCAGTCTCATGAAGGCTTCCATCGCAGGTTATTCGTCGCTCATTCCCAGGGTTGACAACATTGCAGTGACCGACGGAAAGATCGATTACGCGCTGTTCCCTGTATGGGTTTATAACTACAAATGGGGCGAGAGAGTATTCCCCTTCTATGTAAACGGACAGACCGGAAAGGTCATAGGAAAGACACCCATTTCCAAGCTTAAAGTCCTTTTATATGCGCTCACAATGGGCGGGATCGTTGCTTCGATCCTTGTGGCGGCATTTTCGATATTGGAGGTGTGGTGGTGGATATGAATGATTTCAAACCAAGCTTCATGCAATGGCTGAAGCATTTCAGAGTGGGACTTATCCTGATGGGCATCGCAGTTGCGGTAACCGTGATCGCCTGGGTACATGAGACAAACAGGCCGTCTGATTATTATGACAGCCCGAATACACAGAGAGTGTACGGGGATCAGAGAGTATTCGATTACGCCGATCAGCTGACGGATGATGAAGAGGCAAGGCTTGAGGAGTATATCCATGAAACCGAAAAAAAGACCTGCATGGATATCGTTATCGTTACGATCAATCAGCCCCTTGCGGATTATGAGCCCGAATACAGATCCCGTTACGACATAGCGGTGACGCCCGACAAATACACCATGGTGTATGCGGACAAATTCTGGGAGGACAATAAATTCGGCTACGATTGCCCCCAGGTTCTTGACGGAACAACAAATACCGGCGATGGTATACTCCTTGTTGACAACCTCTATAAGGATCCCGAAGTTGCAGCAATGTTCGGAACCTCCGGCATGTCCACCTGGATGTGCACCACGGGTAAAGCTGAGGAGCATTATTCTTCTTCGGATATAGACTATGCTCTTGACCGTTTTTATGATTATGTAGAGACCGATTATTATGAAGCCTGTGAAGCATGGGTAAGAGATGCAAGCATAGAGATGAGGATCTTTGACGGCGGATATTTTATTATTTCCTATAAAGCACCGCTGCTTTTCGGACTTATCGTGGCACTCATCTATTTCTGCATTAATGCAAGCGAAAAGGCAGGAAAGGTAACGGTGGATGCAAAGACCTACGTGGACGGAAAGGTGGACTTCCCGGTAAACAGGGATACATTCATAAGAAAGAATGTAACAAAGGTCTACAATCCCCCCAGTTCATCATCCGGCGGAGGAGGATCCCACGGCGGCGGAGGCCATCATTCATCGGGTGGTGGCGGCTCCCATGGCGGTGGCGGCCATTCAAGATAAAATGTGCGAATAAACGAAAAATTATAGAGTAAATTCTGTAAATTTGTTGTATAATTTAAGAGATGACGGTGTTTTCTTCCGTTAATAAAAAATTCCACTGTCGGAGGGCTATATGAAAAAGAAAACAAAGCTTAACATGTATGCGACTCTTGTGATGTTCGCGCTGATCCCGCTTGTTGTGGGAGGTTTCATCGTAAGTATGTATACCGCTGAGGTTGCAAAGAAAGAGATCAGACAGGTAACCTACAATTACATGTACTCCATGGCCGAATCGGAAGGTCTCGGTATTGAAGAGATGATCGAGAACAAAGGCTATGAGGAGACCATGAGCATAGAGAACCTCACCGATTACTGCGGTGACCTCGGAATCCTCGATGTTGATTCTTCTTACGTATATGTGGCTGATAAAAACGCTACCATGCTTTGGCATCCCACGGAAAGCAAGATCGGTGAACCGGTAACCAATACCGTTATCCTTGGTCTGTGTGCCGATATGAAGGCAGGCAAGAACATACCCGAGAAAAACGGCGTGGTAAGTTATGATTTCAAAGGCGCCCAGAAATATGCGTCCTATCATGTGGCTGAGGACAATTCCTTTGTTCTTGTTTTTTCTGCCGATGAATCCGATGTTTTAAAGAATGTTCATAAGATGACGAACCACACTGTCATCGTTGATATTTTACTCGTTATTATCTTCGGTATCGCTTCCGTATTTGTTGCAAGGTTCATTTCCACACCTCTTACAAAGATCGCCAAGGCAACGGAAGTTCTTGCAAGCGGCGATATCGGAAATGCGGATGTTGATGTTACGGCACATATTCAGGAAACCGTATCTATCATCGATGCTACCGCAGCCCTTAAGAATGCACTTGCCGATTCCATCGGAACCGTTAAGGCCTCTGCCGGAGAGCTTGACAATGCGGTGGTTGATGTTGATGAGAAGACGGCCAACAACGTTGAATCCGTATCACAGATCAGTGAAGCCATCAACGAAGTTGCGGAGACTTCCCAGGCAGTTGCGGAAAATGCACAGACAATGGCACTTAAGGCACAGACCCTCGGTGACAGCGTAGACAGACTTTCCGAGAATGTGACCAGACTTGAAGAGGCAGCTCACGAGATCGGCAAGGCCAACGAAGAAGCCTCCAGATATATGGAAACAGTAATGAGCTCCAGCGACGAATCCGTTCGTGCGGTTGATGACATTACCGCTAAGGTCAGCGATACGAATACCGCAGTTGCAAACATTTCCGCATGTGTACAGATGATCGAAGACATTTCCACACAGACCAACCTGCTTTCGCTTAACGCTTCCATCGAGGCAGCACGTGCAGGTGAAGCCGGACGCGGATTTGCAGTGGTTGCGGAAGAGATCAGAAAGCTTGCCGATGATTCCGGTAAATCCGCTCAGGAGATCAAGGAGATCGTTGAAAGCGTTACACAGCTTTCAAATGAAACCGTTGAGGTTGCAGGCCGTGTAGCCGAGATCATTGCAAAGGAGCAGGAATTCATTTCCGAAACCCAGGGCAAGTTCACTATCCTTTCAAGTTCTGTCGATGTAAGTACTCAGGAGATCGCAGCCATCGGTAAGATGACTCAGGAACTTAACGGCATTAAGGCAGACCTTACAAATGCCACAAGCGAACTGGGAGCCATTTCCGAGGAGCTTGGTGCTTCCGCTCAGGAAGTAAGCGCATCCTGTACAACGGTTACCGAAGCTTGTACCGATACACAGGGCAGGACAGAAGAAATGCGTGCCATCAATGAGAACCTTGTTGATGCGGTTAATTTCTTCAAGCTTTGATACAGACATTGAGAAAGGGAAGGGACAGTTCTTGGGAACTGTCCCTTTTATTACTCTCGGAAACTGCAACAATGAAACAAGTTTTCTAAAAACACAGTATTCACAATGCCTGCAAAGCCTTGAAAATACTGGGTTTTTAACGGGTCAAAGGATGGAAAAAACGGTACTTTGGTGATAGAATTATAACCGAGGAACTTATTGTTACAGCACATACAATGGAGGAGATCCCAATGTTATCAACCGAAGAAAAAGAGAAGATCGTCCCTACCATGGGTACGGACAGGATCACACCAAAATATAAGGGAGAAAAGAATCCCAGTCAGAAGATCATCAAGCTTGCTCAGAAGATCACTGACAGGATCGGAGTCAAGATCGATTCCGATGCTCCGGAGTACTGGGGCTTAAGATGCGTCGTAACCGACGAGATGGCAGACGTTGCCCTTAAGATGAAGGTAAGAAAGCATTACGACTTTGAGGCACTCTGCAAATTAAACAAGATCGACGAGACCGGCAGGGAGAAGTTCCAGAAGCTTCTTGATGAAATGGCTTATGTCGGAATCCTCGAGTACGACTACGGCGATCGTTATACAAAGGACGGCCCCATGCCCGACACCGATTGGTCACCCGCCGGCAGAGAGTACTGGGTTCCTTTGTTCGTACCCGGTTCGGGGGAATATACAAACATGCGCCCCGATCTTATGAAGAAGAATCCCGAGCTTGCACAGTTCTTTGAGAGAATGACCTACCTTCCCCTTGCGGGCATCACACATCTTGTTCCTCCCGGAGGCGGCGGAATAGGAATGCACGTTATTCCCGTTGAGAAGGCCATCTCCATGGAGAACGAGACCATGGATATCGAGCACATTTCATATTGGCTTAAGAGATACGAAGGTCACATCGGTGCCAGCATCTGTTCCTGCCGTCACGGAAGAAAAACAATGGGTGAAGGTGTAGCGGACAGCTATGAAAACTGGTGCATCGGCGTAGGTGACATGGCGGATTACTGCCGTGAGACCGGAAAAGGAAAGGACATCACCTACGAAGAGGCCATGGAGATCCTTAAGAGAGCCGAGGACAACGGTTTCGTTCATCAGGTTACAAATATCGACGGAGAGGGCAAGATCTTTGCTATATGTAACTGTAACGTGAACATATGTAATGCCCTTCGTACATCCCAGCTTTACAACACACCAAACCTTTCAAGGTCAGCTTATGTGGCTCACGTTGACAAGGACAAGTGCGTAGCCTGCGGCCGCTGCGTTGAGTATTGCCCCGCCGGTGCGGTTAAGTTAGGCCAGAAGCTTTGCAAGTCGGATAAAACAGAGGTTCAGTATCCCAAGCAGGAAACCTGCGACGATGCTCTTAAGTGGGGCCCCGAACACTGGGATCCCGATTACAGAGACAATAACCGTATCAATACACATGAAACGGGAACCGCTCCCTGTAAGGCTACCTGTCCCGCACATATCGCAGTTCAGGGTTATTTAAAGCTTGCTTCTCAGGGTAAGTATCAGGAAGCGCTTGCACTTATAAAGAAACAGAATCCTTTCCCCGCCATCTGCGGACGTATCTGTAACAGACGATGCGAGGAAGCCTGCACCAGAGGAACCGTTGACGAAGCCATCGCCATCGATGCAGTCAAGAAGTTCATTGCCGAGCAGGATCTTAAGAAGGAAACGAGATACATCCCGCCCATCGTTGTTGCTTCAAACATGGGAAGATGGCAGGAGAAGATCGCCATCATCGGCGGAGGCCCCGCAGGTCTTTCCGCAGCCTTCTACCTTGCAGAGAAGGGCTATTATCCCGTTGTATTTGAAAAGAACGAGAAGCCCGGCGGAATGTTAAGATACGGTATTCCTTCCTACAAGCTTGAGAAGGATGTCATCGACGCCGAGATCGAAGTACTTAAGGAAATGGGCGTTGAGATCCGTACAGGAGTTGAAGTAGGCAAGGACGTTACCCTTGATGAGTTAAGAAGTCAGGGCTTTAAGGCCTTCTACATTGCCATCGGATGCAGTGCCGGCAGAAGACCCGGTGTTCCCGGTGATGACGCAGAGGGAACCTTCACCGCTATCGACTATCTCCACGATGCAAACTGCGGCGGTAAGGAGTTTACGGGACGTGTTGTTGTTGTGGGCGGCGGTAACGTTGCCATCGACGCAGCAAGGGTATCCGCAAGAAACGGCGCTTCAAGCGTTGACCAGTTATGTCTTGAATCCGAGAAGGAAATGCCCGCATCTGCTGAGGAAGTTCGTGAAGCAGGTGAGGACGGAGTTAAGATACAGTGCGGCTGGGGACCCAAGGAGATCCTTACACAGGACGGAAAGGTTACGGGCATTGTATTTAAGAAGTGCTTATCCGTTAAGAACGCCGAGGGAAGATTCGCTCCCACATACGACGAGAACGATACCATTACCATCGAGTGCGACCGCGTGATCTTTGCGGTAGGTCAGGCTTCAGTCTGGGGCGACCTTGTAAAGAACGAGAAGGTTGAGTTCAAGGGACCTGCGATCCAGGCCGACAAGCTTACCTTCCAGACCGGTCAGCCCGACATCTTCGTAGGCGGTGACGTTTACACGGGACCTAAGTTCGCTATCGATGCCATCGCTCAGGGTCACTATGTAGCCGAGTCCCTCCACAGATACGTTCAGGGCGCTCACATGACCATAGGAAGAAACCGTTGGGAATTCAATCAGCTTGATACCGACGATATCTATGTTGAGAGTTATGACCACGCTCCCAGACAGGAAGCGGGAATCGACACATCCTACGATGCAAAGAGCTTTTCCGATGCTCATAAGACACTTACCGAGGAGCAGGTGAAGATCGAAACCTCAAGATGCTTGGGATGCGGTGTTACGGTGGTTGACGAAAACAAGTGTATCGGCTGCGGAATCTGTACCACGAAGTGTGCGTTTGATGCCATCACCCTTCATCGTGACAGGCCCGAATGCAGCAAGATGACCGTTGCGGAGGACAAGTTCAAATACATTCTTCCCTATGCGGCTCAGAAGGTATTCAAGATCAAGCACAAAAAGAAAGATGAGAAATAAACAATGATTATCGGATGCCCTGCATAGAAGTATGCGGGGCATTCTCAAAAGGAGAAATATGCACGAACTCGGTGTTGTTTTTTATGTTATAAAGGATGTAAAGAAGGTTGCAGAAGAGAATGAGATCGACAGGGTGGACAGTGTTACTTTGTCCATAGGTGAGGTTTCGGGAATCTTGCACGACTATCTTACGGACTGCTGGGACTGGGCCAAGAAGCGTGAACCCGTGGTTGAAAACGCGGAGCTTAAGATCGAGACCATTAAGGCCGTTACCCACTGCGAGGACTGCGGCGAGGATTATGAAACGGTGAAATACGCCAAGGTCTGCCCAAAATGCGGAAGCGAGAATACATACCTGTTGACCGGAAATGAATTTGTCATAAAAGAGATAGGAGTTTTGGACGAATAATGGAAAAATGCGATATTCTTGAATTAAAGGAAAGTATCCTTGCCGATAACGATGCGGATGCGGACAAGCTCCGCCTTGAGTTAAAGGACGAGGATCTTTTCTATATCAATATAATGTCATCTCCCGGTTCGGGAAAGACCACGACCATTTTACAGCTTCTTGATGCGCTTAAAGAGGATTTTAATATCGGTGTAATGGAAGCGGATATCGATTCAAGTGTTGACGCGGAGACCGTTCTTTCTGCGGGCTACCCTTGCGTGCAGCTTCACACAGGGGGAATGTGCCACCTTGATGCAGATATGTCAAGGCAGGGAATCGACTGTCTTAAGGGGCATTTAAAGAAAGCGGGAATTACGACCCGTCTTGACGCAGTGATCCTTGAGAACGTGGGAAACCTTGTGTGCCCTGCGGAGTTTGACACGGGTGCTCACATGAACCTTGTCATCCTTTCCGTTCCGGAAGGTCACGACAAGCCTCTTAAGTATCCCCTTGTTTTTGAAAAGTGCGAGGCAGTGATCGTAAACAAGACCGATGCATTGCCCGTATTTGATTTTGACTTTGAGGAACTGAAAAAGGGAGTAGAAACCAGAAACAAGGATGCAAAGATATTCCCCATCTCGGCACTTAAGGGTGAGGGGATCGAAGAGGTTTCTTCTTATATAAAGAACAGGATCCTTGGATTTAAGAAAGGATGACTATGAGCGGAGTAAGGGTAATAGACGTAAACCACGGTGTATTCGAGATCAACGACGAGATTGCTGAAACTGTGCGTGATTACAATAAGCAGCACAACAACTTCATGATCAATCTCATGGCTTCGCCGGGAGCGGGAAAGACCACTTTTCTTTTAAAGACCGTGGAAGCCTTGAAGGACAGCGTGAAAATCGGTATTATGGAAGCTGATATCGATGCCACGGTTGACGCTGAGAAGATGAAGGCGGCGGGAGTTTCTTCCATTCAGATCCACACAGGCGGAGAGTGCGCCATGGATGCGGAGATGACACTACAGGCCCTTAATGAATTTGACACTAAGGACATCGACCTTCTTTTTCTTGAAAACGTGGGAAACCTTGTGTGTCCCGCGGAGACCGATACCGGGGCTGACAAAAAGGTGGTGCTCCTTTCGGTTCCGGAAGGTGATGACAAGCCCTTAAAGTATCCGTTAATGTTTGAAGTGGCGGACCTTATTGTTGTTACAAAGATCGATACCCTTGGGTATTTTGATTTTGATAAGGAAGCTTTTGTCAGGAATATAAGGGCAAGGAACAAGAAGGCGGAAGTGCTCTTTCTTTCCGCAAAGACGGGGGAAGGCTTTGATGCCTGGCTGGAAATATTAAAAAAATGGCTTTAAAATCTTTTTGTTTTTTAATGTGATTTTAATCTTTCTCAAAGGACGGTTTAATTTACAACCCTTATTATGCGTAATGTAAACAAAAACAAAACCTCCTACGGAGAGAAAGAAAGGGAAAACAAAATGGAAATGTTAGAAAAGATCGACAAGTTAAGAGAAAGAGCAAACGTAAGTTACGAAGAGGCAAAGGAAGCACTTGAGGCTTCAAACGGTGATCTCCTGGATGCGATGATCTACCTTGAGAGACAGGGCAAGGTCAAGGCCGAGAAGGAAGTTCACACAACCGAGTACACAAACGAAGAGACAAAGCTTGAGCTTGCATGCGTTGATAACAAGGACAAGGCTGATGGCAAGGACTTCGGTGAGAAGTGCAAGAGATTCTTTAAGAAGCTCTGGGAGTACTTATCGGACAACCGCTTAAAGATCAGCCACCACGACAATGAGCTTATAGACCTTCCTTTATGGGTTGTTCTTATTATCCTCATCGCAGGCTGGTGGGCAGTACTGGTACTCATCGTAGTTTCACTTTTCTTTGACTGGAACTACAGCTTCTACGGAAAGAACGACATGAAGACCGCAAACGATCTTGCCGGCAAGGCAAAGGAAACGGCCGAACATGTTAAGGACGAATTCAACAAATAAGTTTTATCAGGAGAGTTAAAAATGGCAGCGCATTTACTGATAGTTGAGGATGAAGAAAAATTGGCGAGGTTTATCGAACTCGAGCTTATGCACGAGGGCTATGAAGTGAGCAAGGCTTTTGACGGCCGGGAAGGCCTACGACTTGCAACCGAGCAGAACTTCGATCTGATACTTCTTGATATAATGCTGCCGGGGTTAAACGGTCTTGAGGTGTTAAGGCGTCTCATGCAGGATAACCCCACTCCCACCATTCTTCTTACTGCCAGAGATGCGGTAATGGACAAGGTCTCGGGCCTTGACGCAGGGGCTGTTGATTACATCACCAAGCCCTTTGCCATTGAGGAACTTCTGGCGAGGGTAAGGGTAGCCCTCAAGCTTCACGGTAAGCAATCCGCCTCGGGCGGTGCCACAGGTGAGAAGGCGGAAAAAGAAGAAGGGGTTTATACCTGGAATAAGTTGGTTCTTAATGATAAAAAGAGAGAGGTGACCTTTGACGGTCACCTCATAGCTCTGACGAACAGAGAATTCATGATGCTTGAGATCCTTCTTCAGAACATGGACATTGTTCTTTCAAGGGACACGCTTCTTGAGAAGGTCTGCGGCTATGACTATGTAGGGGAGACAAACGTCATTGACGTATATATAAGGTATTTAAGGACAAAGATCGACGACGCATACGATGTGAAGATGATCCAGACTGTAAGGGGAGTGGGATATGTCATCAAATCGGAATAACAAAGAGAACAGACCCTCCAAAAAGATGACTTCCATCGCAAGGCGGCTTGAGTGGCATTTGTTCAGGACAAAGTTCAGGATCTATATCACTCAGGATATACTGCTTTACATTTTCCTGGTCCTTGGATGGGCCATCATGAAGGAAGTGGAGCTTGTAGGGGATTTTGACATAAACAGGAAGCTGTACTTTGCATTTCCTGACGGTTTCAGGCAGGGAGTTTTGCAGATCGCGGCGCTGGATGGGACATTGCTTGCTTCCATAGCTTTCTTTGACATAATGGTGGCTGTGGCAGCAGTGGTGGGAGTGCTGTTTCTTTTTCAGTTTGTGGGAGTGATGCTTTCTTTATTTGGAGAGGCAAGGCGGATCCACAACACACTTACACCCATTTACGAGATTGCGGAGAAGGCGGACGAATTAAACCGTCTTACATTCTCGGAGGATAAATATCAGCTTATCGAGAAGGCACTTGATAAAGTGGATCCCGACGATAATAAGCATATAAGCTTAGGGGACCGGGAACTTCAGGGGATCGAATCGGCGGTGAACTCGCTGGTTGAGAGACTTAAGGATTCGTACAGGCAGCAGGCGAGATTTGTAAACGATGCTTCCCATGAATTGAGAACGCCTATTGCGGTGATTCAGGGATATGCGAACATGCTGGAACGGTGGGGCAGCAGTGATGAGAAGGTTCTTGAGGAATCCATCGCAGCCATTACCCACGAAGCAGATCACATGAACAAGCTGGTGGAACAGTTGTTGTTCTTAGCTCGCGGTGATTCCGGAAAGACGGTTCTTAATAAGGAAAGGGTTGTTCTTAATGATCTGATGCAGGAGATCTACGAAGAGTCCTTCATGATCGACGAGGCGCATCCTTACAGATTTAAGAATCCCGACGGGGAGATTGCGGTGTATGCCGATCCCACGCTTCTTAAGCAGGCGGTGAGGATCCTTATCGACAATGCTGCCAAGTACACGAAGGAAAAGGACGAGATAATCCTTGGGCTCGGGCGCACATCTGACATGAAGCCTTACCTGATGGTTCAGGACACGGGTATCGGAATGACCCAGCAGGATGTGGAGCACATGTTTGAAAGGTTTTACCGGGCGGACGAGGCAAGAAGCTTTACCGGAACCGGCCTTGGACTTTCGATCGCAAAGTGGATCGTTGATAAACACGGCGGGCACTTCGAAGTGGTGTCCCGGACCGAACTGGGAACAAGAATAATGATAGTGCTTCAGGACGAAGCGTAAAGGTGAAAGGAATCCGTTTTGGCGGGTTCCTTTATTTTTTGCGTTAATATGCCGATATAATAAATTAGAGTACGCGCAGGTGCGGAGGAAAATGATGAAGGAAGAATTTGTCAATTACTATGACCTTATGCAGATCAGCGAAAGAGCCTCTGACGAGGTGGTAAAGGCGGCCTATCGGGCGCTTTCAAAGAAGTATCATCCCGACGGGGATTCGCCAGATGTTTATATGATGCAGAAGATCAACAAGGCCTACGAGACCTTGTCGGATCCGGAAAAAAGAAGAAGATATGACATAAGCCTTCATTCCTACAAACAGAAGATACTTGAAGTGAAGGTGGCGGCCGCCACCGAGGCGACCCGCCGGGCTCAGGCGGCGACTTCCGCCGGAACCGGGACCGCAGGGAAAACCGCCGGGAAAACCGCCGGGGCTTCCGAGGCCAAAACTGCCGGGGCTTCCGAGGAAAAAACTGCCGGGACTTCAGGCGGCAAGACTGCCGGGACAAAAACTGCAGAGAAAAATTCCAGCAAGCGTAAAGCTGAGAAAAAGTCTTATCCAAAAGGGGCTTACGCCTTTAATTCTCCCGAAGAAACTTACGGTCCTCACAGCGATGACTTCCTTGTCAACCTCGATCCCGAGATCGAGACAAGATTCGGGTGGATTTCCAACTTATTACATAACGGCCAGTTCTCCGATG
>JAEEGL012846914.1_pt1 | contig 19311 bp, 17 predicted proteins | sample 9134231 | NCBI WGS metagenome assembly JAEEGL01 (sample SAMN16246548, study PRJNA631951) | gut metagenome | biome: gut microbiome; feature: rumen; material: fiber-attached | host: Bos | place: Iran: Karaj | collected 2018-10
CCCGTATATAAAACGAACTTAACAAATAGACATGAAAAAATCTTTTCGAATGTCTGGTGCAAATATAAGTCTTTAAATCATTTTAACAAAACAAATTTTAAATTTTTTTCTTAAAATTTTTCGAAATAGCAACTTAATCCGAACAAAAAACAAATAAGTTCGATATTAAAACGTTACTCTGAGATGACTGTTCCGGTATATTTGGTAGGGAAAGAACCAAATTTGAGAGAGAAGTCTATTTTCCCATCCTTGATAGTTCCTTTGAGTTCGGTAACGGTATACTCAGGTTTCTCATATCCGGCACCCATTGTAGGAATAATGTTTTCGCCGGAGAAGTTAACGACATCACGGCTGACGGTATAAGAAGCCTTAGGGATGGTAAAATCTATGGTCACCGGCATTCTCTCGTTGAACTTGACCTGGAACATCTTGATATCCATAGTCGTTGTACCCTCAATTGGCGTAACGCTAACCTTGATATCAGAAGCGGTAAAAGGAGGCTCGACTACGGTAACAGTACCGACGTAAGAACTTGCCTCCAAGGTTACCTTGTTGTCATCTTCTTTGCTGCATGCAGCGAACACTGTAAGGGCGATCATAAGCCCGAAAACTAATTTCTTCATAATAGCTATTATATAAATTTAAAAATTTAATCTGATTCCAGCCGTGTAGCTGACAGGTTTCGCCTTCTGAAAGAAGCTGTTGCCCATCGACTTGAAATAAAAAGTATTATAATCGCGTCCTGCGAGGTTGCGGCCGCGCACATAGACATCAAATTTTCCGAAATCAAATTCAACATCCGCATTGTAGAGGGCATAGAATGGCTGCACATAAGTATTGTCCTCATTCCACCAGATCTTTCCGACACCATTCATGTCAGCTGAAAGCGTGATTCCATGCAGGAAACCGCTGGAAACCGGAAGTCTGTACGAACCGCGGACGAAAAGCGTCTGCTCCGGAGAGTAAGGAATCCTGTTGCCCGAGTAATCGTAATTACCGTCAGAGTACTCCTTAAACGTCGCATGGACATAACCGTAAGAACCGGTCAGGCTGAAGTTACGCAATGTCCAGGAAAGCTCGGCTTCGGCACCGTAGCTCTTTGATTTGCCGGCGTTGTCCATCCTGCGGCCAGTGTTCTTTCCCGGAGGAAAGACAGTGATCTGCTGGTTGGTGCAGTCAATATAGAAAGCGGAAGCGGAGGCAGAAAGGCGGTGGTCCGGATTGAAGTTCTTCGAATAACGGACTCCGGTCTCAGAATTAAAGCACGTCTCCGGCTTGTAAGATGTAGCATCGGCCCCCGGTCCTGGATCACTGTTCGGAAAATGCACTCCCAGATCATCCATCATTGCCGTCATCATCTGTCCTTTGAGAATGTCCGAGAAAAGCTGGGTATTGAATCCTCCCGACTTATACCCCTTTGAAACAGTTGCAAACACATTAACGCTGCCAAAATCATATATGGCCGATAATTTTGGCAGTAACTCAAAGTAGAAGTTGCGTTCATCTCCGGCAAAAACGATAGGGATGCCTTTGTAGTCCTTCATAATAGGAGTGAAGATGAAGTGCAGAAATGCATCGGATTTATAATCCATGAAATTACCCTCGTGATCCAGGCGAAGGCCCGCTGTAAGGCGCAAATTTCCAAATGTAAGGTACGACTCGTGGTACAGGGCCACGTTGTATGTATGGATTTTGAATTTCGAATTGATATAGAAGTTGTCCTCCTGGAAATCAAGCCAGTATGGGTCTGGAATACCGCGGTTGGCATTGTCGAGTATGAGGGTCTGCACCCCGTCCGGAAGGAAATGGACAGGACCGTCGCTGTTGTTGTAACGCCAGAATGCAAAAGCTCCGGTCTGCCAGTCCCAATGCTCGCTCGGCTTGGACGGCTTGAATACAAACTCCTGGGTAAGGGCAACCTGCTTCTGGGTCTGCTGAAGGGTAAAGATAGACTCAGGAGTGAAGTCCTGATCCATGTTCATGCGGTCGAAAAGCAGCTGGACGCTGGACATGCTCCTCATCAGATAGTTGCCGAGCCCTTTTCTGAGCCTGCTGCTGCCGATGACAGACAATCTGCGATAGCCGCTGTCTCCGTTGTAATTGACAGGAAGCATCACTCCGCCATAGGCCGGATCCCCCTCCCCTTCTTCGACAAGCCTGCGATATGGGTAACCGCCCTGCTTGAGCACTGACACGGCGAGGTTGTTGTCGATCCTGGTGCCGTCGGCCCTGTTGATCACCCCTGACAGACGCATTGAGAATGAATCATATTTGTCGATGTCACGGCCATCGAACTCATTGACATAGAAGCCGTCGCTATGCCTGTAGGCAGCAACCAGGCCCAATGAAGAGCCATACCACGAGCCTTTTGCCAGGAAAGTGTTGGCGGAACCATACTCCAGAACCGCCTTGCCGCCCTGGGCGGCAGACGGATCAAGGGTGCAAATAGAAAGAACGCCGGTCAGGGAATTGCGGCCGAAAAGTGTTCCCTGAGGCCCGCGTAACAAGTCAGCACGGCGGATATCCATCAGCTCGATTTCATAATTGTTCTTGTCCAATACAGGGATATCGTCGATATACAGACCCAGTACAGGATTGTCTATTCTCGAGCCGAAGCCGCGCATGTAAATAGTTGAAGTCATCGAGGTGCCATAGTCCGGCATGTGGAGATTCGGCACCAGAGACGAAAGCATCTTAGGACTATTCAGCCCACGCCCTTCGAATTCCTTGTAGGTAACGGTCGAAACCGGCGAAGAGAGTCTCTCTACCGGCTGCATGAGCTTTATTGAAGATGAAATCACAGACTGGTCAAGCGTATCCCGGATTTCATCAGCGGGTTTGCCAGGCACCAGACCGGAAGTCAAAGTAAGCAGTATAAGAAATGTATGCATGTTAAAATGGTTTTCACATGCAAAGTTATGGCAAATAACCCGGTGAATTTAGGACTGAGCGGCACCGGATTAGGACAAATTCGCACTAAACGATTTAAAGACCCTTACGGAACTCGGTAGGAGTGATGCCCTCCATCTTCTTGAAAAAACGCGAAAAATAGGACTGGTCAGGAAGACCTACCATGGAAGCGATATCGATAATCGCCAGGTCTTTCCTATGCAGAAGTATCTTGGCATAAGTCAGCCGGGATATATCTATCCATTCTCCCGCACTCCTGCCAGTTCCCTTGTGCACAATTCTATTGAGGTAATTTGGAGTGACGTTGAAAAGCTCCGAATAACCGGCGACGCTCAGGATAGCCTTGTCCCTATCGAAGATCCTGTCAAGGAACAGATTCACAAGCGGCTTGTCCGGCATCCTGTTCTCCGGAGTATCGGCATCGATCTGCTGGAGCATGACATCCAGACAAGACGCGACAACCCTGAGATCATCTTTCCTACGGAACAGCTTGTACATGAGTTCGTCAACGAAGCCCTCATCGTCCGCACGCACGGATATCCTGAGAGGACGGACGGCCTGGAGACAGACGAAGCTGCGGTCTTTCAATATGTTCTCATCGAATCCTCCCATGTACCCGATGCTGTCCCGATACCAGCTGACCTTGAACGGGACTCCCGGAGGCACGAGCACGAACTCATGGCCTCGGATAAGATATGAGTCAGACTCTGATTCCATGAGCACTTCCCCGGAGATGAGATAAAACAGCGACCACTGGTCGAACGTCCTCTCCGGCACCGGGGGCGAGGCCTTATAGCCCAGAGTGTTCAGGGCATGCAGGACGAAAGTTGATGAAAGGGACTTTTTCACGTCAATGGTTCCTGTATTCGCTCGGAGTGAGTCCGGTGTGTGACTTGAAGAACTTATAGAATACGCTCTGGTTAGGGAAATGGAGCTTGTAGACTATCTCTTTAATGGAAATCTCCGAATACCTGAGCAAGTTCTTGGCCTCAAGGATTACGAAGGAGTCGATCCATTCAGGAGCCGAACGGCCGCTCACGGATTTCACCAGCTTGGAGAGATACTTCGGAGTAAGACAGAGCTTGTCGGCATAGAATTTCACGTTCCTCTCGGATACATGATGGTCGGTCACGAGCTGCAGGAAATGGTCGAATACCAGCTTCGCCCTCGCGGAGATCACTTCTCCCTGGTCGCGGCGGGCCCTGGAGAGCTTGTCTGCCCATACTCCGCCGAGAAAATAGCATACTGACGCAATCAGGGAGCTTATGGACTCCTTGTGGTAAGGACGGGAGCCCTTGAGTATGTCGACGGCAAGCGACATGTAGTTTGCGCATATTGACAGTTCGTCTTCTTCAAGCTTGATGCATGAATGCGAGAGCACGCTCATGCTCTCGTTGAACAGCCTCGTGAAGTCCATCCTCATGCTTGTCATGAAAGAACGGGAGACTGCGATCACTATGAAACGGAGATTCTTGAGCTCATCGGGACCGACATCGGACACCCTTATTATATAACCCGGGACGCTGAAAAGGAGGGAATTCTCACTGACACTGTATGTATTCAGGTTGATGTCCATGTCAAGATGCCCGTGCACGCAGAATATGCCCAGGAATCCGTCGAACCTGGTAGGATACTGGAGCATCCTGAGAGCTTTGTCATATTTTATGTCCGCGATGAAGAAGTCATCCCCGAGCTCGGCGTCATATTCCATCGGGAAAAGGGACTTGAATGCCTTTATGTCAATTGTCTGTAATGTCTCTTCCATCTCTGAAGGAACTATGTGTTAAATCATGAAAAACGTTTTTTCAAGGTGCAAATTATGTGCAAAAATTTCAATTATTCGCATTTTTCGACCTTTTGAACAATAAATACCCTGTTTCTATCTTTTTTGGAGCACAAATAGGCAACTTTTTTGCAAGGAATATTGTCCGATCAAATTGAACTGAACGAAATATGAGAAAATTCTGCATTACCCTTATAGTCCTCGGCTGCATCATCCCGACAGGGATGGAAGCGCAGCAGGTCCTCACTCTCGATGATTGCCGACAGATGGCCGTCGAGAGCAACAAAGACCTCAGGCAGGCCAGGACAAAGGTAGAGATGGCCGGTTATGACAGAAAGATAGCGCGCGCCAATTACTTCCCTGAGATAAGCGCCACGGGCGCGTATATGCATAACAACAGGAATCTCGCATTGGTAAATGACGGGCAGTCCGCCATTTTGTCAAACCTCGGCACCATGGCCCAGGGAGCCCTTGACAACAGTGCCGCAGCGCTGTCAGGCAACATTGCAGGAGCCGTAGCCCAGCTCAAGACAGCTATCGCAAGCGATCCGGCCATGGCAGCCGAATACATGGGCAGCCCAATGTGGCGCACCATCCTTGGAATGCTGGAAGGTTCCGGCAACATCACCGCCCCTGACATCGCAGCTCCGATCAACGCCATAGGACAGGAAATCGACAAGTCCATGCATCTCGACATCGAGAATGTTTTCCTGGGCGCAGTGACCCTGAAGCAGCCTGTATTCGTCGGAGGAAAAATCGTGCTGTCAAACCAGATAGCCAAGATGGCAGAAGAACTGGCAGCGGCAGAATATGACATGAAATACGCCGACGTCCTCGTGGACATCGACCAGGCTTACTGGCAGATAATCTCCATCGCCAACAAGAAAAGGCTCGCCGAGTCATATTCGGACCTGCTGCACCAGCTCGAGAAAGATGTCGAGGTCTCTGTCCGGGAAGGAGTGGCGACAAAATCCGACCAGCTGCAGATAAAGGTCAAGGCCAACGAGGCCGACATGATGCTGACCAAGGCCATAAACGGACTAAAGCTGTCCAAGATGCTTCTCTGCAAGGAAATCGGGCTCCCTCTCGACAGCGATATACTGCTGGCCGACGAGACTCTCGACGCTATCCCGACACCTATGGCCGATGAGGCCAAGGACATGGAAACTATCTGGAATGACCGTCCCGAGACAAGAAGTCTGGAACTTGCATCGAAGATCTATGACAAGAAAATCGGCATCGCGCGAGCTGACATGATGCCGAAAGTAGCGCTTGTCGCCGGTTATTCCGTCACCAACCCGAACGCCTTCCATGGATTCGAGAACAAGTGGAACGGCGGTCTGTTCAGCGCAGGAGTGATGGTCAACATACCTATATTCCACGGAACGGAAGCTCTCCAGAAGACCCGCAAGGCCAAGGCCGAGGCGACCCTCTACAAGGACCGTCTCGACGAGGCCCGCAACATGATCAGCCTCCAGGTGGAGCAGAGCCGCCAGCATCTCGAAGAGGCCAGGGAGAGGCTTGAGATGAGCGAGAACAACCTGTCCAGCGCCGAGGAGAACATGAGGATGGCGACAATCGGATTCGAGGCCGGGGTCATCGAGACGAACACCGTACTTGCAGCCCAGACCGCCTGGCTAAAGGCACATTCAGAATACATAGACGCAGGAATAGACCTGCAGATGGCTGACGCCAACCTCCGCAAGGCAGAAGGCAAATACAATAATCCGGAAAAATAAAAAACAGACATATACCATGACAAAGGAACAGAAAACCTACAACCTCGTAATCGGTGTAGCAGCCCTGCTGGGCATAATCCTGATAATATCCGTAGCAGGATATTTCGTATCCAGGCCTAAGCCACTGGTAATCCAGGGCCAGGTAGAGGCCAGCGAATACCGTGTTTCCGGAAAGGTTCCGGGAAGAGTCGAGGAACTCTACGTCAAAGAAGGACAGGAAGTCCACAAAGGAGATACGGTAGTATATATTGACTCCCCTGAGGTAAGGGCAAAGCTTGCCCAGGCAAGAGGCGCCGTAGCCGCAGCCCGCGCCCAGAGGGCAAAAGCCGCAAACGGAGCCCGCAAGGAGCAGATTACCGGAGCATATGAACTCTGGCAACAGGCTAAGGTCCAGGAGGAAGTGATGCGCAAGTCCTTCGAGAGAGTGCAGAAACTCTATGACCAGAGCGTGATCTCCGCCCAGAAATACGATGAAACCAAGGCAAAGTATGACGCTTCCGTAGCCCAGGCCAACGCAGCCAAGAGCCAGTATGACATGGCCGTGAACGGAGCCAGGGCCGAGGACAAGGAGGCCGCAGAAGCTCTCGTGGAGAGGGCTGCCGGCGCGCTCCAGGAAGTCGAAGGCTATCTCGGAGAACTTTACCTGACATCTCCGGCTGACGGAATAATCTCCGCCACCTTCCCTAAGGTCGGCGAACTCGTAGGCACCGGCTCCCCTATCATGACAGTCACCGACACCCACGATATCTGGTTCACCTTCAATGTACGCGAGGACTATCTCCACGGAATGAAGCAGGGCGACATGATCACCCTTACAGTACCTGCGCTCGACGGCAAGGAGATCCAGGCAAAGGTAAGCTACCGGGCAGTGCGCGAGTCGTACGCCACATGGAAAGCGACCAAGGAGACCGGCATGTATGACGCAAAGACATTCGAGATCAGGGCAGTCCCGGTGGAATACCACGAAGGCCTGTACCCGGGAATGACTGTGATACTTAAGAGATAGTCATGGGAGTCTGGCATAACATATTCGCGGTAACGGCGAGGGAACTGAGGATCTGGAAGCACAGGCCGATATACCTCATCGGTTCCATCGGCGTAATCGCTTTCTGCGCCATATTCTTCCTGACGTTCTTTACGGACGGACTGCCTTCCGACCTGCCGATAGGCATCGTGGACAATGACCGCTCCTCCCTTTCAAGGAATTTCATCCAGCAGCTCGACGCGACCCAGATAGGAAAGACGGTGATGTTCGACGACTTCGAACAGGCCCGCCTGGCCATGCAGAGCGGCAAGATCACTTCCATCTGCGTAATTCCGGAGCACATGTATGCAGACGTCAGCGCAAACCGCCGCCCGGTCTTCACATACTATCTAAACAGCATGTACTTCGTCGGTGGCGCCCTCGCGTACAAGGATATCCTTACTATGATCAACCTGACCAACGGAGCCGTCCAGAGGCAAGTCCTCAGGGCGAAAGGTGTCAATGAGAGGGAAATCATGGGCAGGATACGGCCGATCGACGTCGACACCCACCAGATAGGAAACGTCTATACCAACTACGGCTACTATCTCACCAACATCATCCTCCCGGCAGTGCTCGAACTGGTCATAATAATCGTGCTCATCTACTCGCTCGGAGCGGAGATGAAATACGAGGTCTCCCCGGAACTCATGAGGACGGCAGGAGGCTCGATACTGGATGCCATCACAGGCAAGCTGGTGCTCTACACGACACTGTTCTCGATACTTGGAATAATCATCGTCACGCTGCTGTACCACTGGATGCATTTCCCTATCGCAGGATCGATATGGTACATGATACTGGCGATATTCCTTATGGTGCTCGCCAGCGAAGCGATAGCCATATTCATCATAGGCTGCCTGCCGGTGCCGAGGCTCGCCCTGAGCATAGGCGCCCTCTACAGCGTACTGGGATTCTCGCTTTCAGGATTCACCCTCCCGATAGAGGCGATGCCGGCGTGGATCCAGGGCTGGTCAGCAGCCTTCCCGATCAGGCATTACTACCTGTTCTATGTCCAGGAAGTGATATTCGGAGCAGGCTTCGCCGGATGGTGGCAGGAAGTCGTCCATATGCTTTTGTTCATACTCCTTCCCCTGCCTGTACTTGGCAGGCTCAAAGGAGCGTATGTAAACCTTAACTTCCCAAAGAATTGACGGATATGAGAAAAGAAACATATTTGAAGATCTGGTTCCATGATTTCGGAGGCATCTGGATGCATGAGCTGAGACAGATTTTCTCCGACTGGGGAGTGATGCTGATATTCTTCGTGGCAGGGCTCATATACCCGCTGCTCTACAACGTCATCTACCTCAACGGAGTGCTCAACGACACCCCGATAGCAGTGGTGGACGATGCCGACTGCAGCGTCAGCCGCAGATACATACGGGAGATGGACGCCACCCGCGAGGTGTCGGTGGAATATCGCTGCACAAACATGGCGGAGGCCGAGAAGCTGATGCAGGAAAGGAAGGTAAAGGGAATAGTCATGTTCCCTGCCGACTTCGAGGAGAAGCTTGCCCGCATGGAGACGGCGACTCTTTCCGTCTATTGCGACATGAGCAGTTTCCTCTACTACAAAAACGCACTCATGGCCACGAACCATGTGATGCTTGATGAAATAGGACATATCCAGATCGAGAGATACGCCGCGGCTGGCTTCTCCGGAGAAGAGGCCGCCCAGATGGTGCAGGCCGTCCCATATGAAGAGAACAATCCATACAACAGCGCATTCTCCTACAGTTTCTTCCTGATTTCGGCGATACTGTTCCTGATCATACAGCAGACGATGTTCTATGGAATGTCCCTGCTGGTGGGCACGCTGAGAGAGCAGAACAGAAGTTTCGCATCCCTGCCGGACAAGCTGTCAGGCATCGGGATCGGGCGTTCGGTTCTTGGCCGCGGAGCTGCATACTGGCTGGTCTACATGGGCATATCCATATACATCGCATTCATCGTTCCGGCCATATTCGGGCTGCCGCAGAGAGGGGCCTTCGGCGACATGATGATACTGCTGCTGTTCTTCGTGACAGACTGCGTGTTCTTCAGCATGACCTGGAGCACAATGGTCACAAGGAGGGAGACGGTATTCGTGCTGTTCCTGTTCATGTCTCCGATCTGCCTGTTCCTGACCGGGACCTCATGGCCTGAGACCGCTTTCCCGGCATTCTGGAGGATATTCTCATATATCTTCCCGTCAACTTTCGGATGCCAGGCATTCATCAACCTCAACGCAGCCGGAGGAGACTTGTCTTCAATACACAGCCAGCTGGGCGCCATGACGATACAGACCATAGTCTATTACTTCCTGGCATCAGCCGCGATATTTGCAGAAAACAGGGTTCTGAAGATCAGCCAAGCACGACGTCAAGCACCATCATCAGCGCAAAGCCTATAGCGAAGCCTATGGTGCTGACATTCGAGTGCTTTCCGACGGAGGCCTCTGGAATGAGCTCCTCTATCACTACATAGAACATGGCTCCGGCCGCGAACGCCAGCAGATATGGCATCATCGGAGTCATTACGGAGGCCAGCAGCAGGACGAGCAGTCCGCCGACAGGCTCGACTGCCCCGCTGAGACTTCCGATCATGAACGAGCGCATGCGGGAGTTCCCAGCGGCCCTCAGCGGCATGGAAATGATGGCTCCCTCAGGGATGTTCTGGATGGCGATACCGAGGGACAGGGCGAGAGCCCCGGCCAGGGACATGCCGACTTCGGAACTGAGGGCGCCGGCGATTGCAACGCCGACCGCCATTCCCTCAGGGAGATTATGGATTGTCACCGCAAGAGAAAGCATCGTGGTTTTTGACAGGTGGCTCTTCGGGCCTTCGGCGTCGCCGTCAAGATGCAAGTGCGGAGTGATGTAGTCGATCAGCAGGAGGAATGCAAAACCGGCGATAAGGCCGATCGTGGCCGGCAGCACGGCCAGTTTGCCCATGTCGGAGCTCATCTCCATAGAAGGGATGAGCAGCGACCATACGGACGCCGCCACCATCACGCCGGAGGCAAAGCCGAGGAGGGCCTTCTGCAGAATCACCGACATCTCCTTCTTCATGAAGAAGACGAAGGCCGAACCGAGGACGGTTCCTGCCATAGGGATAAGCAGCCCTGCCGCTATGCCGCCAATGCCGAGCATCGTCTTTTACTTCTGAGGGAAGAGGCCGAACATCTGGCCGTCGATCATGTCGGTCACGGTCTGGAAATCTTCAGGCTTGTTTCCGAACTTGATGCGGTCAGCGTCGATCACGAGCAGGTTGCCCTTGTAATCCTTGATCCAGTTCTCATATCTCTCGTTCAGACCGGTGAGATAGTCGATACGGATGCTCTTCTCATACTCGCGACCCCTCTTCTGGATCTGGGACACGAGGTTAGGAATCGAACTCTTGAGATAGATGAGCAGGTCAGGCGGATTGACGAGGGACATCATCAGGTCGAACAGATCCGAGTAGTTCTCGAAGTCCCTGGTGCTCATCAGTCCCATCGCGTGCAGGTTAGGAGCGAAGATCCTTGCATCCTCGTAGATGGTCCTGTCCTGGATGATCACGTCGTCGCATTTCGAAATGTCGACTACATCCTTGAATCTCTTGTTGAGGAAGTAGATCTGGAGGTTGAAGCTCCATCTTTCCATATCCTCATAGAAATCAGACAGATACGGATTGAAGTCCACGGACTCGAATTTCGGGGTCCAGCCATAATGGGCCGCCAGCATCTTGGTAAGAGTAGTCTTACCTGAACCGATGTTTCCTGCTATCGCTATATGCATAATCCTGATATTTTATTGTCTAACCAAATAAGCTGAAGAGTTCCGAATCGATGCGTCCGGTGATCATCGCGAAGTCCTCCGGCCTGTGCTCGAAGTCGAGGTCGTCCACGTCAATCGTGAGCACATGGCCCTTGTAGTCCTGATTGATGAACTTCTCATACTTTTCGTTGAGGCCCTGGAGATAGTTGAGGTTCATTCCCTGCTCGTAGTCCCTTCCCCTTTTCTGGATCTGGGCGACGAGATGCGGGACGGAGCTCCTGAGATAGATCATCAGGTCCGGAGCCTTCACCATGGACATCATCAGATTGAACAGCCTCATGTATGTATCGAAGTCCCTCTTCGAAAGGTTGCCCTGCTCATAGTTGTTGGCGACGAACACGTACACTCCCTCGAAGATGGTCCTGTCCTGGATGATCACGTTATCCGACTTTGAAATCTCCATGAGATCCTGGAAACGCTGTTCGAGGAAATATATCTCAAGGTTGAAGGACCACCTCTGGATATCTTTATAATAGTCCTCCAGATATGGATTGTACGTAACGGCCTCGTATTTCGGGGTCCATCCGTAATAATCCACGAGCATCCTTGTCAGAGTAGTCTTCCCTGCACCGATATTTCCAGCAACGCCTATGAACATAGTATAATGTATGGTTCTACAAATTTAGAGGAATTTTTGTAAATTTGTGAAAATAATTTCCATCGCTTATGCTTAACATCCATAATTTCACTTTCAACCTTTTCCAGGAAGTCTGCACCGTGATTTGGGACGACACCATGGAAGGTGTGATCGTGGATCCCGGCTGCCTCGGAGAAGAAGAATGCCGCAAGCTGTCGGACTACATCGGGGATAAAGGCATAAAGATCAGGATGATACTCCTGACTCACGGGCACTTCGACCACATTTACGGAGTCCCGGCGATGGTGGAAAAGTTCGGCGCCCCGGTCTTCATGCACCCTGCGGACAAAGTCCTGCTGGAAAACAACCATTTTCTCACCGGAGTCTTCGGAATGCCCGACGCTCCGAAAGACTTCGCCACGAAGGACATAAAGGAGGGCGACAGGCTGAGCTTCGGCAACACTGTCTTCGAAGTCATCGAGACTCCCGGACATACTCCCGGCTGCGTCTGCTTCTATGACGATGCGGACAAGCTTCTCATCAGCGGCGACACCCTGTTCGCCGGCAGCATAGGCCGCACGGACAGCGCCTGGGGCGACTACGACAAGGAGATCGTCAGCATCATGGACAAGATCATGGGGCTGGACGGAGAAGTCGAGGTCATCCCCGGACACGGGCCGAAGACAGACATCGCCCATGAACGCACCCACAACCCTTTTCTCCAGCCCTTCAACGAGCCCGAGGAGGACATGGACTGGGATGGCGAAGGACTGAGCATCGACGGAGACTTACAGTAATGGACAAAGAATACATCGAAATACGCGGAGCCAAGGCCCATAACCTCAAGAGCGTGAGCCTTAGCATCCCCAGGAACGAATTCGTAGTCGTTACCGGACTTAGCGGCAGCGGCAAGTCTTCGCTCGCGTTCGACACGATATACGCAGAAGGCCAGCGCCGCTACATGGACACGCTCAGCACCTATGCGAAGCACTTCATGGGCGTGCTGGAGAAACCGGAGGTCGAGGAGATCACAGGCCTCAGCCCGATCATCGCAATCGAGCAGAAGACCACCGGCAACAACCCGCGTTCGACCGTCGGGACAATCACCGAGATATATGACTTTCTCAGGCTGTTTTTCGCCAGGGCATCCAGGGCATACTCCCCCGCCACCGGCAAGGAGATGGTCCGCTACACTGACGAGCAGATTACCGAGCTCATACTCACGAACTACAACGGCCGCAAATGCTATCTCCTCGCTCCTCTCGTCAGGGGCAGGAAGGGCCATTATAAAGAGCTGTTCGACCAGCTCCGCAAGCGTGGATACACGCAGGTGCGCATAGACGGGGAATTCCAGGAACTCTCGGAAGTCACCCAGCTTGACAGGTACAAGGCCCATTTCATCGAGCTCGTGATCGACAAGCTCAAGCCGTCCGCCGAGGATGCCAAGAGAGTCAGGGACTCGGTCATGACGGCGCTTACCAGAGGCAAGGGTTCCCTGGCGATCATGGACATGGAATCCGGCGAGCTGCAGCACTATTCCCGCCATCTCATCGATCCGGACAGCGGCATGTCCCTCCAGGAGCCTGCTCCGCATTCATTCTCATTCAACTCACCCGAAGGATACTGCCCGCATTGCAAGGGACTCGGAATGATCGTGGATGTAAATATCGACGCCATCATACCCGACCGCAGCGTTTCCATCGCCGACGGCGGAATCGTCCCTCTCGGAAAGATCCGGGAGACCAAGAAATTCGATGTGGTAAGGTCCATCGCGCGCAAATACAATTTCTCGATTTATGACCCTATAGCGGCGATTCCTGATGAAGCCGTTTCCCTGATAGTGTTCGGCTCCGACGAGTTGTTCAGGGTCGGCGACGGCGCGCTCTCGGAGATGGTCGCATTCCCGGGAATCGTGGACGACATCGATGAAAAGATAGTATGTCCGGTCTGCAACGGCACCCGCCTGAATGCGCAGACCAACTGTTTCAGGATTGACGGAAAGACGATCGCGGAGGTCTCTTCGATGGAGATCAGCGCCCTCAAGGAGTGGCTGGATTCCCTGCCTGGAAAGATGACGGAAAGGGAGAACCGTATCGGACGTGACATATTGAAAGAACTCCGGGAAAGGGTCCGCTTCATGCTGGACGTAGGCCTCGACTACCTGTCTCTCGACAGAGCCACGGCATCCCTGTCCGGAGGTGAAAGCCAGCGAATCAGGCTGGCGACCCAGATAGGCTCCAAGCTGGTCAATGTGCTGTATATCCTCGACGAGCCGAGCATCGGCCTGCACCAGAGAGACAACCGCAAGCTGATCGCTTCGCTCAAGGAGCTCAGGGACGAGGGCAACTCGGTCATGGTCGTGGAACATGATGCCGAGACAATGTTCGCCTCGGACTGGCTGGTGGATGTCGGTCCCGGCGCAGGAGAGGAAGGCGGCCGCGTGTGTCTGAGCGCCCCTTCTTCCTATGTGCTGAAGGGAGAGACTCCTGATGAGGATACGCTCAGTCACAGCATAGTCGGACCTTCCCTGACAATGGATTACCTGCTCGGAGAGAAGGAGATTCCGGTGCCCCGCCACCGCCGTATCGGGAACGGCAATTCCCTCGGCCTGCGCGGAGCTACAGGCAACAACCTCAAGAATATCGACATAGATTTTCCGCTCGGATGCTTCATCGGCATAAGCGGAGTCAGCGGCAGCGGCAAGTCTTCGCTCATCAACGAGACTCTGATGCCTATACTCAAGAACAAGTTCTACAATGCCAAGATGAAGCCGCTTCCATATACGGCCCTCCATGGCATCAAGAATATCGACAAGCTCATAGAGATCGACCAGAGCCCTATCGGCCGCACCCCGAGGAGCAATCCGGCCACTTTTACCGGCGTGTTCAACGATATCCGCAACCTCTTTGCGGAGACGGTGGATGCCAAGGTGCGTGGATTCGGGTCCGGACGGTTCTCCTTCAATGTGCCGGGAGGCCGCTGCGAGGCCTGCAAGGGCGCCGGAATCAAGGTGATCGAGATGAACTTCCTGCCTTCCGTCCATGTGCAGTGCGACGAGTGCCGCGGACGCCGTTACAAGGATGACACCCTGGCCGTGCGCTACAAGGGCAAGAACATCAACGATGTGCTCGAGATGCCGATCAGTGAGGCTTATGAGTTCTTCAAGCCGGTGCCGAAGATTGCGCAGAAGCTGAAGGCGCTGCTGGACGTGGGCCTGGGATATGTACATCTGGGCCAGTCTGCCGTGACCCTGTCCGGAGGTGAGAGCCAGCGAATGAAACTTGCCGCCGAGCTCTTCAAGAAGGCCACTGGAAATACCCTCTATATCCTTGACGAGCCGACAACCGGACTGCACTTCGAGGATATCAAGGTGCTCCTCGGGGTACTGCAGCAGCTTGTCGACCAGGGGAACACGGTGATCATCATTGAACATAACCTGGACGTGCTCAAGTCCGTGGATTATATATTTGACATGGGGCCTGACGGGGGTCGCAGAGGTGGCATGATTGTCGCAGAAGGTACTCCCGAACAGCTGGCCAAGAACCCGGCTTCAGTTACCGGACCATTTTTAAATGACGTATTATGATATCTGTCAGAATCTTCTGCAAGAATACGGGCAAACACATCAGCGTGGATGCCGGAGCCTCTCTATATGAAATCGCGGAACAGGCTTGCAAGACCGTGACCGACCCGAAGACCGGAGTCGAGTACAAGGTGCTTGCCGCCCTCGTGGACAACAAGCTGAAGGCTCTCGACTTCACGGTGTTCCATCCGCATGAGATCGAATTCATAGGATACAACCATCCGGACGGTCGCCGGACCTATATCCGTTCGCTCGCGTTCATGTTGCAGAATGCCGTCAGGAAACTGTATCCGGGCAAGATTCTGGTGGTCGACCATTCGCTGCCGAGCGGTCTCTACTGCGAGATCCTCGACTTTGACGAGGAGACCGGTGAGACATCCCCGGCCAGACCAGTCGTGCCTGACCTTGAGGATCTTAAGCAGGAGATGAAGAATCTCGCTTCGAGAGACCTGCGCTTCACCAAGAAGAAACTTCCGACGGAGGAGGGCATAAAGCTTTTCGAGGAGAACCGGCAGTACCATAAGGCCCGTCTCGAGGAGTCGCTGGGGCGCTTCTTCCTGAGCGTCTATTACCTCGACGGGCACGCCGATACTTTCCACGGGCCGCTGGTATATTCCACCGGCGTGGTCAAGGTGTTCAACCTGGTCCATTTCGGAAAGGGATTCTGCCTGCAGTATCCTCTCACGAGCGATCCTTCCAAGGTGATTCCATACAAGGAGCAGTCCAAGGTAGCATCTTCCCTCGAGGAGTATTCTACATGGTGCCGCACGATCGGCATCCTCGGCGTAGGCACCCTCAACAATGCCGTCCTCAACGGCCGGGCCATAGAGCTGATTAACATTTCCGAGGCGCGCATGGAGCGTCAGTATGCCGCACTGGCTGACAAGATCTTCGCTGAGAAGGCCAGGATCAGGATTGTCTTCATTGCCGGCCCTTCTTCCAGCGGCAAGACCTCCTCAGCCCTGAGGATTGCCCAGCAGTGCAAGGTGCTTGGCATGAACCCGAAGGTCATCGAGCTGGACAACTATTTCGTGTCCCGCCAGTTCACCCCTCGCGACGAGGATGGCAATTTCGACTTCGAATGTCTTGAGGCAATGGATCTCAAGCTGCTGAACGACCACCTCAACGCCCTGCTCGCCGGAGAGAAGGTAGAGCTCCCGAGATTCGATTTCATGAGGGGCGAGCCTGTCTTCGAGGGCAACTTCATGCAGTTGGAGGACAATGACATATTAATCATGGAGGGCATCCACGCCCTTGATCCGGCCATGGTTCCGGAGGTCGACAACAGCCGAATTTTCAGGGTGTATGCATCTGCCCTGACTTCGCTCAACCTCGACGAGAACAACAATATCTCGACGACTGACAACCGTATCCTGCGCCGCATGGTGAGGGATTACAGATTTCGCGGCCATACGCCTGAGAATACCATCACCGGATGGAAGAGCGTCCGTCGCGGCGAGGAGAAATATATCTTCCCGTTCCAGGAGTATGCCGACGCCCAGATCAACACGGCGCTCATGTACGAGCTGCCGCTGCTGAAGTACTATGCAGAGCCTCTGCTGAGGCGCATCACTCCGAACAGCCCTGCCTATTCGGAGGCCGTCCGCCTGCTGAAGTTCCTGGATTATATAGTGGCCTTGCAGCCTAATGAAATCGCGGCAATCCCGCCGACCTCGATCATGAGGGAGTTCATCGGCGGACAGACTTTGTAGTATGAAAACCTTTTTCTAAACACTTTATACTATGAGTACATTGATCTACATCGCGGGCATAGTTCTCGCCGTCGTCGCAGTTCTTGACATCATCAAGAAGCCTATCAAGACAAGCGGAAAGATAATCGCTTCAGTCATCCTTCTGCTTACCAGCTGGATCGGTCTTATCGTCTACTACATTTACGCCAAGGACCACCTCACCGAGTGGTTCAAATAATATAGCCGTGCTTGATGAGGTCGGCTTTTGTCTGGATGGGGAAGGTGTAACCGTCCTTTAGCAGGAAGAGCTCGTCCGACACGGGCAGAAGGGCCTCATACATGTGGTCGGAGACTATGATTCCCTTGCGTTTCTTTTCCGCGAGGATGAGGTTTTGTATCTTCTCCACGTCCTTCGGGGCGATGTTGGAGAACGGTTCGTCCAGTAGACAGAATTCGGATGCAGACCTAAGTACAAGGTATATTTCCGCGAGCCTGGCCTCTCCCCCGGAGAGTTCATGGAAACGCTTTCCCTGTTTATTCAGGAAACGCACGTCAAACGACACCAGACCGTCGTAATCGACATGGTACAAGTCAAACGCTTCCCCCAGCGTCATCCTAGGCGGCATGAACAGGCCCTGGGGAAGATACTTGACCCTTTTGCCGATGTTGCCGTAGTCGGTATCCATCTCATCGTTGAACCGTACGAACAGGTTCTGGGCCTTGATCCCGCCCATTATGCACCTGAACAGGCAGGATTTTCCGGCCCCGTTCCTTCCGAAGAGGCCGGTAACCTTGCCGGTCTCGGAAGTAATGAACGCACTCTGGAGAACGGTCTTCTGACCGAATTCGAGATGTACGCTGTCAACCAGCATCTTATTTATCCTATCTGACGACATTTCCGATGCAGCATGAAATGGTTATCAGGGCGATGAAGAACGAGAACTCCGTCACCACCGGGATCAGATAGTACTCGATCTTGCTGATGCCCAGATTCAGATAGAAATAAATTGTATGCTTGTTCTGGAACGACTCGCACAGATACAGGATTACTGGTATGCATAACAGTTTCATCGTTATGCATACCGGTATCGCCACGGGATAGAAGAAGCACACTATGGCGGCAGCAATGGAAAACAATGCCGATATCACATAGAAATGTACTCCGTATCTTTCCGAGAGACGTATTTTCTGTATCAGAGTCATCAGGACAGCACCTTATTTGCGGATTTCACGAAGAGAGATGGCGAAACCTCCGGAACGTGCCATATGAAGGTTCAGCCTTGACTTGGAAGTCACCGTCTTGCGGGTGATGGTATAAGCCTGAGGATTGGTCTCGAAGTCGGCATCAGGAGCATCAGAATAGATGACTGCCTCATACTTGACCTTAGGCTGGAGGAAATCCAGGGCCACCGTAATGTCACGGGCTGACTCATCCGTGATGCCGCCCACATACCATACGTCACGTGCCACTGCTCCCTCGAGGTCAGCCGAAGTGGCATCCTCTCCGAGAGCATACACAAACCTTGCGGCACCGCTGAGGGCATCCTTCTTTCCGTCAGCAAGGGAAGCCACGCCCTCCTGGGACTTGTTAAGGGTAGAAAGCTTAGGATGACGCGCAGTCACCACATAAGCGCCCGGCTCGGCGGCGAGGTAAAGGCTCTTGTCCCAGTCTACAGCCACATCCTTGATGAACTGGAACGCGTCCATGAAAGGAGCATAGTGCTCAGGAAGGTCTGCAGCCATCTGGAGAGGCGAATAGAAAGTAACGTAGAGACCCAGCTGGTTGCAGATGGTCATGCGCATACGGCTGCGATCTCTCGGATTCAGCTTGCTCATGTCCATCTCGAAAATACCCGGAGTATAGTCCATAGGACCGCCCTGCAGACGCGTGAACGGCAGGATGGTGGTATGGCCCGGATTGATATCCGAACGGAACTCGGTACCCATGGCAGACTCGTTGCCGATCATGTTAGGATATGTCCTGCAGAGACCGGTAGGACGCACTGCCTCATGGGCATTGACCATGATATGCTTCTCGGCGGCTTTCCTGATGCAGAGAGCATAATGGTTGATTATAGGCTGGCTGTAATGGTGCTCGCCGTAAGGGATTATATCCCCCACGTAACCGCTCTTCACGGCATCATAGCCATACTCGTTCATGAGATCGTAAGCCTTGTCGATATGACGCTCATAATTGACGGTAG
>JAEEGL013764156.1_pt1 | contig 19310 bp, 24 predicted proteins | sample 9134231 | NCBI WGS metagenome assembly JAEEGL01 (sample SAMN16246548, study PRJNA631951) | gut metagenome | biome: gut microbiome; feature: rumen; material: fiber-attached | host: Bos | place: Iran: Karaj | collected 2018-10
ATAATCTTTTAGCTGTGGATTTAAGGGCTAACCTAAATAAATAGTAATTGGGATCCCCTGGATCACGGTTGACTCCTTTCATACATTGAAAAATACCACAAGGGAAAATAGGTGTTTTATGAAGTTTTCCAACACCTTTAATAGAACCATCAAGTAAAGCTTTAATTACCATTCTTCCTTCTGGAAGAGTACATGTACCATAATTAATAGAGGTAAAAGGAAGTTGATTTCCAGAACGAGATTGAAGAGTATTAAGATTATGATACATTCCTTCGACAGCTTGATTGGTTTCTTTTTCTGTCATATCTAAAGCATATTGATAAACATCTGGAATAGATTTATATAATTTATCATCAATAGATAATTTATCATTATTAAAATTTGGAGCAGAATCTCCTTGATAAATATATTTCATACCATCAATATAATGTTTATAAAAAGATTTTCTCACATATGGAACCATTGTCCAATCAAGATGACTTGCACTTACTCCACCAAATTGTTGAAGTGATTGAAGCTGAAATAATACTGCCACTAATTGCATAGCTGTATTAACACTATTTGCGGGCCGCACATCGGTTTGACGAGTATTAAAACCATTGGCTAAAAGATCATCAAAAGGAACTGTTAAACAATTGTGCATACCAACCGCATATGCGTCTAAATCATGAATATAAATTCGATTATTTAAATGGTTTTCTTTTGCTTTTTGAGACATTCCAATATGATTAAGAGCAATTTCTCTCATAAGAACGCTATCAGCTTCACCTTTACGTCCTCCAAAAGAATGTTCATCAACATTTGCATTTTGATTTTCAATATTTCGTGCTTGAAGTTTTTCAGCAACTAATTTCATCCAGTCAATATTGCCTTCACGCACTTTATTTCTTTCATTTCTGTAAAGAATATATGCTTTAGCTACATCTTTTCTTTTTGTAGCCATAAGTCCTTTTTCAACTAAATCTTGAATTTCTTCAATTCCAAGTTCATCTGCTTGTTCTTCTGCAAATCCAAGAACATACATAGCAATATTATATGCTTTATCCTAAGCATATGATGTTATTTCGCCATCTACCTCTTTAAAAGCAGCTAATACAGCATTTTCAATTTTAGTTTCATCAAAAGGAACTTGACGCCCATCACGTTTCTTTACATAAATCATATAGATTTCCTCCTAAGTATTGTTATTTTAAGGATTTCTCATGTCGAAATCTACAATATATAGAATTTATTTATAGTAATTTAATTATTTTCGTCCAAAAGAGATTCAAGTCGTTTGCTTGCGGCCGCCAGTATGTTGATGTTTTGTTCTAGATCTTGTTGATTATTATTCCAAATCTCATTATAATGAAATTGTAAATCAAAAAAATCAACTCTATCAGTAGAATATCGTCTAATAATTTCTTCTACATCGGGATCTTCTTCTCTATTTAGCTGACGTATAAGCCGGTTTTTATCCGAAGCCCGCACATAATAAACAACCAAATAAATATTAGAATAAGCCATTAATGCTTCTATTCCTACTGGATTAAAAACTCCAATGTTTACTTTATTGGTATCTAATGAATCTAAACTTGTTCCATAACACCAATCATTAAAAACTGTTGCTTCCAGCATTTCATCATTTAAAATTTTATGTGTGAAATCTTCTGTAGATAAAAAATGATAATTTTTACCATCAATCTCTCCTTCTCTTGGAGGACGTGTTGTACAACTTATAATTTCATTAAGAGAGGGGTTCTTTTTAAGAACCTCTCTCATTAAAGTATCTTTTCCAGTTCCGGCTTCGCCAATAAGTGCGAGAATTTTATATTGGCTCATCTTCAGCTTCTCCTTGGTATCTTTCATTTCTTATTTTTAAACTTCCATCTGGAAGAATTTCATCAATTTTATAAAGTTGATGCATTTCTGAACTTGCATATTTTTTAGTTACAAAATTATCATCTGAACGAATACCTTGAACAATAATCATACTACCACGATTAAACCAAGATTTTTCTTTTACAGTTTTTGTTCCATCAGGATTTTTTTCTGAAATTTGCTTATCAAACAAATTAAAATATTCCTTTCTGAACTTAACTGTAACTACTCCTGTCGTAGTTAAAAGACTTACTGTACTCTTTACCTTATTCTTTGCTATACAAGTTCCACAAATTAATGAAAGTTTAAATATATTTATAGTTTTTCCTTTAATAGTATAACTTCTTTCAATTACTGGAGCTTCTGGCAAATCCACAAAATTAACAAAGCCATATCTCGCATTATCCACATGAGCGAGTTCATGTTCGTGGTAATAAAAGCATAAAGCTTCCATTTCCCAAGCAGATATTGTTCCTTTAGCATATTTACTCCAATCATCATAAAAAATCTTTGAGTTTAAAGTTTCTAAAATTTCATTTTTATTTTCAGCAATCCATGCTCTAAAAACATCCATCCATCTTTGATAAACTTTTTTATCCCAATTTTTTGCTGAAATATACCATTCATTATTTTTATTCTCTAATAAATCTTCTTCTCCAATTTCATTAATGAAATTTAAAGCTCTATTATCTAATAAATATTCCTCACCTTTTTTGCAAATGGCTTTTAAATATCTATTAAATTCATAAATTCTTCTTGCCATTATTTCTGTTTCATTTCTTTCTGGCAAAAGACTATATTTAATTAACCCTCCCATATTTTGAAGAGTTATTCTTTTCTTTTTATCGCAAGTTTCCCAAATAAACCAAGCCATTGCCATTTTTCTATCCATCATATCATCAAAGGCTCCACCTTTAATTAATGAAATCATCGCTTGTTTATTTGGTTTAATTCTATAATAATAATCTTTAATAGATTCATATGGACGATTCTTAATTGTTGCATCAATTACATCATCGCCAACATTAAGCATCGCTTTCATTCCATAAAGAATTCTATTATTTTTTTCATCTGGTTCAAAACCATATCCAGATTTATTTATATCTACAAGACTTAAATTAATACCAGCATTAATTATATCTCCCATTGCTTTCGCAATTTTTGAATAATCTGTTTGACCGCCATTATCTGGATCTGTTGCTCCACTATTAACAATCAAACAAGCTGTATTCCAATAAATCGGATTCCAATTTGTTGCTATATATAAAGTTTGAACACCAATAAACGAATAAGCTAATGCATGAATTACACTAAATGAATAACCCATCTGCGGGCCAGCGCCATACTTCCAAATATATTGACCTAATTTTTTAGATTTTGCACTTTTCAGAACTTTTTCTCTAAGTTCTGGAATCTTATTCATTTGTTTCTTACCAACTACTTTTCTGGCTGCATTCGCCTCTCCTAAGCTAAAGCCGCAAATATTTTCATCCATTAACATTCTCATTAGCTGCTCTTGGCTAGGAGGTACTCCATATGAAGATTTAAAATAAGGTTCAATAGCTGCTTGTTCTTCTTTTGTAAGACCAAAGTTATCCATTTCTTTATACCATAAAGAAATATCATTTTTAAACCGATAATATTTATTCATCGGTCTTTCTTCGCCTTCTTCACCACTTAATCTCATAAGACCATTTGCATCGGCCATTTCAAGAACATTTTGTGGCTTTAACATTTTCGCAACCTGAGAACCAACTTGTGAATCAAATTGGAATGTATTTAAAACTGATACATTTCCTAATGCATCCCATATTCTTTGGTCATCTAATGGAATAACATTTGGATGAAAATATTTATCATAAACTTGTCTTAAAGTTAAATCTTTTTCAATTTTACCATCTTTTTGAAGAAGTTGAATTGCTTGAACTAATTTATCCTGAACTTCAGTTACAAGAAAATCATATTTTGTTAATCCAAGATATTCATCATCATGTAAATCAAATTGAGTTGTAATTTCTCCTTTTGGAGTTTTCATAAAAGCACAATGTTCAAATGGATCTCCATCAAATAAAATAACTCCACTTGCATGACTTCCTCTATGGTTAATTAATCCTTCAATAGATACAATAATATCTAATAATCCAGGATAATTATTTACTTCTCTAATAAAAGAGTGAACTGGATCTCGACCCTTTTCTGGATTACCATAAACAACATCATGAACACTCCATAAAAATCCTCTTTCTTGTGGAATCATTGATGACATATATTGCGCTTCATCAACATCAATTCCATCAGGATAATCTTCACTTCTATATCCACGACAAGCTGTTAAAATTGCACTTTTTGTACCTTCTGTACCAAACGTTGCAACTAATGAACATCCAAGATTTTTTTTTGCCCATTCTGCAACATTTTCATTAAAATATGCTTTTCTTTCTTCTTTAATTTTATTTAAAATCAATGGACGCTTACTTGGACAAATATCAATATCAATATCACCAAGTTCAATACGTTCATCATTTAAATATCTAAAGAAAGGCAAATCCCATTCAATTGGATCAAGCTGAGTGATACCCATAAGATAATGATTTAATGCTGCACAAGAAGAACCTCTTCCTGCACCAACCATTGAACCACAATCCCAAATTAAATCAATATAATGCTGAAGAGTATTAGGATAACGAAACATATTTGTTTCAAGTTTTTCACTAATAACACTTTTTACTCTTGCTTCTTCTTCTAATTCTTTATAATAAATTGGAGCTTTATCACTATCTGCAATTCCTAATTTATATAATCTATCAATACATTGATTTACCCAATATCTATTTTGAATATCATCATCATGAAGCATATTACTTAAATGAGGATAATCTGGATTATCTTCACCAACTCCATTTGTTGTTATCCAATAAGTTTTTGGATAATCTTTTACTTCTACAGTAGGAATGTCTTGCTTATGAAATAAAGAATATTTTGTTATTTTATTTTGAATTTCAAGACTATTATCTAAAATTTCAGATATAAAATCTTTATCAAAAGAATAACTTAATAATTCTTCTACTTCATCACTATTCATTAAATATGTAAATTCATAAAATGAATCAACTTCTCGTTCTCCACCTTTTGAATTTAAATATGCCTTATGAACAGGTCTATCTTCTTTTGTAAGATAATGAGCATCTGTTCCAATGCACATTTTTATATTATATTTATTAGCAAATTCTTTTAATTGTTTATTTACAGAAATTTGCTCTTCATTTGAAGATGGAGCACATTCAATATAAAAATCATTACCAAATAAATTATGATACCAACTTAAAAAATTATCAGCTTGTTTTGCATAAATTTCTGCATTATAATTATCATCTATTGCCAATGCTTTTGCTCGCATTAAAAGATTTGTTCCTAATTCTCCTCCAATACAAGCTGTAGTTGCAATTAAATGACCTGAATATTTTTCAACAATTTCTTTTAATTCAGATTTTAAAGTAGGAACTCTTTCAAGTCCTCTATCCATATATGAATAAAACCAAGATTGAGAACTTAATTCACGAAGTGCTTTATGACCAATTGCATCTTTTGCAATAAGAATAAAATGATAATATTTTTGTCCATTATCTCTTGTATCTGTTAAATAAATTTCATTTCCAAGAGCTACCAAAAAATCTGGATCTTCTTTATAAATTTCTTCTGCAACTTTTAATGCTTCTACATGACCAGATAAAATTTCATGATCTGTAATTGCAATACCACTCATGCCTAATTCATGAGCCTTTTTTATTAAATCCTTTGGACGATTAATTGCATCCAAAAGACGAACATTTGAATAAATTGTATGAGCATGATTATTAAAATATTTTCTCATAATTACCTCATATTTTTACTTTATATAAAAATTATATCATATTTTTATATAAAAATCAAATAGAGCGGGTAGCCTGCAGGCTCCCGCTCAAAAAAATCGCATAACCTAGCGGCCGCAATTTATTTATATAAATCTATAGAATAAATAAAATCTTTAAAGCTTTTATCTTCTACATAATTACCAATACTTTTTTTGCATTCTTCTCTCATATAATTAAAAGTATCATTATTTTGATAAGCTAATCTAACAATTCCTTCTGGAACAATATTAAATTCTTTCATAACTTTTAAAAGCATTTGTCTAAATAATTTATAATTTATTTCACACATTTTATAATTTTGTAAAAATAGTGATCCTTGAAAATAAAAATATCCTGCGACTAAACCAGATATAGCATTTTGACAATAATTCATTAAATGATCAGGAAATTTATTTTTAGCAACAATATTTGGATTAATTGCTGCTTCTAAATAATCCATATAATGTGTTTCAATAAACTAATCTTCTGCTCCTTTTATAGCTACTTCATGATGAGATTCTGAAGTATCTCGATAATACCATTTATACATTACATCTTCAATTATTGTTATATCAGTATTTTCTTCAATTAAACAACATCCCACTAAAGAATTAAAATAAACATCTTCATGAGAAATTAAATCAATCTAAAATTGAATATCATATTTCTAAAGAAAACTTTTTTTATAAAAATTACCATGCAACCAAGCTCTATCTACATGAAGTTTTTTTTGTTCTCCAGTTTTTTCATCCCATTCAAAAAAAGGAGTAAATATTTCATTAGGATAATTAGCTTTTTTAATTGCTTGTTTCATTGATGGTAATTTATCTGGGATAAGTTCATCATCACAATCAATAAAAAATATATATTCAGTATTTTCTTCTAATGCTCTTGCTAATCCATCATGTCGAGTGTTACCTGGACAATGATATTTATATGGTTCTTGTCTACGAGGATAATATTCAATATTTAATTCTTTTTCATAATCTTTTATAAATTCTTCATATAATCCTTCATTTTCAGAATCATCTATTACAATAACTTTTAAATCTGATTCATGCTATTCAACAACAGAATCTAAAAGTCTGTTTATTGTTTTTTCACAATTATATGCTGGAATAATTAAGGTAAAAAACATCTTTATATACTCCTATTAATTCTTTTTTAAAAAATATCATTTTTTTTAAAATAAGTCAAAGAACTTTCCATTCTTTTAATTTATTTTTTATTAAAATTCCAGCCTATTCCATATCTCCATGAGCAAAGGAATAAATTTCTTTTAATTCTAACATATATTTTTTCCAAATATCAATAATTATTTCCTAATTATCTATATTTTGTTCTTTAATATAATCTTCAAAATTTCTATTCATATTAGTCTCTTAATATAACTAATTTTTCTGCTGCTCGAGTTGCAGCAGTATAAAGCCAACGAGCATGTTCAATTTTATTAAATGGAAAATTTTCTTCATATACAAGTACTTTATCCCATTCACTACCTTGTGCTTTATGAACTGTTATTGCATAAGCATATAGAAAATCTTTTGGTACTAAATCACCATGTTGTTTTTTCATTCGATTAAGTTTATATTCTAATCGCCAATCCATTGATTTAGTTTCATTTTGAAGCATATTATAATCTAAATTTAATTTAGAATAAAAATCTTGTGTTTCAGGAATTTCTATATCTGTTTGAATAATATCAAAATATTCTTTTTCTTTTCTTAAAAACCAAGGCAGAAATATTTTTCTTTTTTGAGGATTATTTAAATACCCAATGCTTCCATTAATAAGAGGGTCGCCGCAATTAAAACTTCCATCATCTGGATCCCAATAGTTACGAGTACAAATAACTTTATCTCCATCTTCTGGTTCAACACCTCTGCCTAGCATTTCTCGCATTTCTTTATTTATTTTTGCTCGTCTAGCATTTGTACCAGTAAGAATTTGATCTGCCCAACTATACATACCAAAAGTTAAATCTTTATGATGCAATATTTTTACAGTATCATTATTACCATAAGAAATATTTTCTTGATTACGAATTTGCATAGTAAGTCTAATAATATCTGATTCCTGCGCTTGCCGCATTATTTCATCAAGAAAAATATGTGGATGGTCAAGGAGATGATTATCATCATTTTTATCTATTGGAGGTAGCTGAAATGGATCACCAAGAAAAATTACATACACTTTATGTGCTAATAAAATATCTATTAATACTTTTGGTGACATTAAGCATTCATCTACTACAACAATAGTATAAGGAATGGTAGGTTTTACCTTTCGGTAAAACCCACCGGCTTCACGAGGAATTGATTCATACAATAAACGATGAAGAGTACATACATTTCTATTGCCTTTTTTGCGAAGTACTTCTGCTGCTTTTCCAGTAAAAGCAGCATAGCATACTTTACTTTCATCAACATCTAATGCAGAAATAATAAAACGTACTAAAGTAGTTTTACCACTGCCAGCATATCCAGATATTACAGTATATTTTTCTCCATCTTTATGTCTCTGAATTGCTATTTTCAGTCCCTGCTCCTGCTTCGCTGTTAATATCATTAGTTACCTCTTTATTTTCTGTTGGTAATTCTGGCATATCTGCATAAAAATTATTTACTTGACTTGTTAAAAGAGATGCCCAACAAAGTCCTTGAACAAAACCTTGTTGAAACTTTTCATCATCTCCACTAATCATATTTGTTAATATTTCTTTATATTTTTCTGAACTAATAAACTTTAAAATATATGATTGAAACTCTCTTTGATTTATAAATACTGCTGTCATAATATTCCTTTCTTACCAAATACAATAATAAGCTGCATTTGTGTGTAAATAAACTCCATTTCCTTGTTTAAATTGAGCCTGGAACAAAACATTATCTGGGAATATTGAACCATTAGTTAAAAGATAATCAGCTGCATTCCATGCCATTTGAGAAGGTGTTTTTTGAAAATTTCCATCCCAATAACAAGCATATTGAATACCCCATTTACGATCAGTAATTACAGATTCAATGGTATTGGGATAATGTTGAGATTTAACTCTATTAAGAATTACTGAACCAGTATATAAATGATCTTCCCATGGAGTTCCTTGCATTTCTCCATGAATGGCATGTGCTAACCAATAACGATCATTATCACTTACAAGAGGTGCAACACTTTCTTCTTCTGAAAGATAGCGAGAAGCAACATAACAATTAATAGGTTCATTATTTTCATTATGCCAAATAACATTTGTCCAAGTATCATCAACATCTTGAATTTTAGTTACTGTATCATTTCTTTTTAATGTATGAATAATTTGTCCATTAAGAGATGGCTCTGTTCTTACATTAAGATTAACTGTTGAATATCTTATCATTTCATCGTTTGCGGTCAGCGTTGGCTATTCTGCTACTATAGTTTCAGTTTCAGTTTCTGCATAAGCGGGACCTGCAAACATTGTACAAATAAACATAAATATCATAAAAAATCTTTTCATTTTTATTCTCCTTATATTATATAATATTTTTTAATAAAAATCAATCATTTACTTCTAAAAATTCTAAAACCATTTTTTATTTCTGATGACGATTTTTATGACCCATCACCGGCGGGCGAACTGAAAAAGGGGGCTTACTTTTGCCCCCTTCTCATTAAAAATAATATTTTTTACTACCTATAATTTCATAATCTTCAATTTTAATTTGACCAGTAACATTATCGTTCCAGACATTTAAATCACAAGTTCCAACTATATTAATAGTTGTGCTTCCTCCTGGAGAAGGTTTTAATGATTCATATTCTTCTTCTGAAGCTTTAAATTTAATTAATTCAACTCCATTTGGTAATTTAATTTTTAAGGTAGGTGATTTATTGGGTGACATTAATGTTAAATTATCTTCTGTTACTTCTATATGTTCAATAGCAATTAAAGGTTTTTCTAATCCCTATCCCCATATCTTATTTAATTCAGCAATACTAATTATATCGAAAGCTTTAAAATTAAAAAAGTCAAAAATTAAATCTACAAGATAAATATTTCTAAAATCACAAGATGATAATTCTTTATTAGAATATTCAATAAAATTATCAAAATTTTGGTCTGAAATTGAGGCTCCAAAAGCATTTGAATGTCCTTCAGCCCAATTAATAAAACCACTATTATCAAGAAATCCTTTAAAATCATTAAAATCAGTTGAATTAGTTCCTCTTCCAGAACCTTCCCATTTAATTTCTCCATCGGTATCAACTTCAGATAATATTAAAACAGGATGATTATAAACTGCAACTAATTTATTTGCCACTAATCCAGCAAGATTTCTATCAATAGAATGTTGATTATCTAATTTTACAGCAATAATTTTATTATTTAATAAATCTTTATTTTTAATAATTCTATCAATAGTTTCATAAACCTAATCTTGAGTTTTACTTTGACGATTTTTTACATTTACACAAGTACGAACTGCCTAAGTAACTAATGCTTCATATTGTCCTTTGCATCCTCGTTTAGTAGAAGGAACCTAATCATATGCATTAAATTCAAGCATTGCTTTGAAAACTATCATTCGTTCAGTATTAGTACCAGATCTAACTATTGCATTAATCTAAGGAGCAATATACCAACCAACAGCAAATGGTGATAATCCTCCTGCTTTACTAATACTATAATCATTATATTCTGCTAATTCTTTTAAAAATGGATTGCGGAAATGCGATAACCCCTATTTAATAATATATCTGGTTTCATACTATCGCAAATCCATTACATCAGCAATAATTCCAACTGCTGTCAAATCAAGGATTTCTTTTGCATAATTAGTTCCTAATAAAGAATCTAAATACTAACAAAATTTAAAAACAATTCCAACTCCAGAAAGAGTTTTATTTGGATAATCGCACATTTGATTATTAATTATAATAGCATCTGTTGATTCATGATCAGCGAGGTGATGATCTAGAACAAGTATATCACAACCGCGATCCCGCAATATTTTATGATCTTCATAATTGTTGCTACTGGAATCTGGACAAATAACTAATTTTATATCATCGGGGACTGTATCTGCGTGAATTCCATGAACTTTTCCTTCATTCATATAATATTTAATTTTAGACTAAGTATATGCTGGAAATAGCATATTAAGATAATTAATTAATGCAGCACTACTTGTCATTCCATCGCAATCTACATCAATCAATACAAAAATCTTATCATTTGCAGCGATATGCTACATAAGAATTTTTGCACCATCCTTCATATGATTGAGTAGTTCTGGATTTAATAAATCTTTTTCATTAACTTCTAAATAGTGCTAAACTTTTTCTGGGGACATACCCCTATTCATAAAAATCCGCTCTACCGCTGTATAATCTCTATCAAATTCAAGCGGGAGCAATGATTTTTTAAGTTGATATTCCATATTGAATTCAACCTCCTTTCATAAAGATCGCCTCCTTATAATATAATACGATTTTTAAATAAGTATAAAAAATTATCTTTTCCACAGTCAATAGGTGAATCTTTATAACCAAGCAAATCCCATTTGTCCCATAGAAAAGATATTAAAGTATCATTTTTATATTTTTTATAAATACCAATTAACTTCTTTTCCCATTGTTTACTTTCATCAGTATTATTATTTTGAAACTGTTTATCAAATGCAATTATTATTTCTTCAACATTATCATTTAATAATAATTGCATTTGATTTATAGAAAGATTAGATCCGCAGACCGCAACACTTAAATTATTTTCCCAACCAAAATATGAAGCATATTTAAGACAAGATTTTTCACTTTCAAAGATAATGGCTTTTTTCATAGCCTTAATATTATTTTTACTCCAATTAAGACTATAAAGATTTAATCCAAGTGGATGGTTATATAATTTATGATTTATTTGTATTGGTCGATACTTACCATAGATTTCTGCTTCTTCTTTAATAAGTGTGCGGCCGCGCAGTCCAATAAATCTTCCATCCTGGTCATAATGAGGAATTGTGATCTGATCTTTTCCAGGATAGAAACCAATTCGTGCTTTTTCTATAACTTCTTGAGTAATATCTTCATTAAGCCAAGATTCAAGTTTCACCGTATAATTAAATATATTTAAAATATTTGAATCATATTCTGGTAAAACTTGTAAGGCACGTTTTTCATTTATTTCTTTTAATTTATCATAATTTGCGAAAATTTTCCAATCAGGTAATGCATCTACATCGTCTCCGTCTGTTGACTCACCTGCAATCCCGAATCTGCGAGCAACCCAACGGACCGCCGCATTTAAATCATATTCTTCTTTCCATTGAATTTTCGCAACTTTTCTTACTAATTCAAAAATATCAAAACTTCCATTACAACTGGTATAACAAGTAAACATTGTACTATTTGTATAATAATACAATTTTCTACTTCCTACTCCTGGAAGATTATGGCAAATGGTAGCGGAAATTATTCCAAAACTAGTATATTCTGGATCTCCGCCCCATTCTTGTAACAAGACAAAAATATCTTCGAGTGTTAATGCTTCTTTAATTTTTGTCTTGTTATAATCAATCATTTTATCCCTCGATTACTCTTACACAATATCCAAGCAATCCCAATTCATTATTTACATAATCACAAAGATACTGCTGAGGATCAATTTTCTCCTCTGCTTTGTTTCTATTATTTAACAAATCAAGAATACTTGCCTTTGGCATCTTATATTCAATATATCCCTTACCGAGATAAGGCTTAGATGGATAATAAAATTTTGCGGTTTCTTTCTTCGCAAAATTAGTACTCTTTTTAATAAAATTCTTCTTCTGATCCTTCTTATCAAAATGCTTTTTTACACTATTTTTAGTAAAAGTTTTCTTATTCTCCGCCATAAATATTATTCTCCTGTTTTAATAATAAATCATCTAATGTTATTTTATTTTTTGTATAATTTAATCGTATTAAAGGAATATGATGATTTTGACAATATTCGTTTTTTAATTCATCACATTCTAACTAATATTTTATTTTTTCTGAAGTATTCCATCCTAAAACATGATTAGGATCATGAGTTTCTCCATCATATTCAATTAAATATTTTACAGAATTATCCTCATTTAAAATAGCAAAATCAAATCTAAGATAACCATTTTTTGAAGAAAGTAAATCTTTGAAAACATATTCTTTTTTATATTTAATATTATTTTTTAAAAGAAGCTATTCAATAACATATTCTTGATTTGATGTTTTTAGACATCCACAAGACATAGTATTATTAGTTTTTAAATTATCTGTTCTTACTTTTATAATATTACCACATTTACACTAACAATTCCATAAAATTTGCCTATTTTTAGTTCGCTCGCCTGAATCTGATAAAACGGTTAAATATCCAAATTTTTGTCCTACTAGATTAGTTTTTCGTAAGCACCCGCAAGATTGATAATCGCCTCTTCTCAATCCTGGACCATCAGCATATTTTATATTACCACATTCACATTGACAAACCCATTTATGTTTATTTTTATCATAATATAAAACTGTTAATTTTCCAAAATGTTGATTTGTTAAATCTATTAAAGTATTTCCCATAAAAATACACTCCTTTCAATATTTTATAAAGAAAGTGAGGAGCATTTTCATAGTTCTTGTCCAAAAGCGCCCTCTTCAACCATAATTTTTGTATTATTAATTTCAATCATTTCATATTCATATGTTGTTGCAAACATAGGTTGAATTCGACAACATCCTAAATCTGCTTTACACCATAAAATAACACTTTTATATCTTCCTCGTCTATTTTTATAAACAGAAAGTTTGATATTCGGTTGTGCAAAAATATTAGAACTTAAAATCGGCTCTAATGCTTTTATATCATCTGAAGATACTGGTAATAAAATAGAACCAAAGTCAATTTTATCAGCGATTGCTTTTGCGCCTCTAAGAAGATTTTGATCTGGAATCTTAGCTTCTTTCCATTCTCCATTTAACTGCGTTGAAGAGAAGATAAAAATTCCATATTGATTACAAATATCTTTTAATTTTGTTGATAACATAAAAAGAATATTATCTTCACGAAGTTTTACTCCGCCAGAACGACGAGTAATTTCTTCAAGAATTTTTAAACTTGTATGAATATAATCGTGAAAAACATATTTAATATCTTTTTCACGAACATTTTTCTTTATTCGATCTTCAACATCTTTTAATGAAAAATCTGGAAGTTCTTCAATATAAATTGGACTAGATTTTAAAATGTTTGCGGCCTCGAGAATGCGATCTTCCTCATCCCCTTCATATTTACCATTAATAATATGTTCCTCATTTACATTAGCAAGAAATGCAAGCATCATAGTTTGAATCTCTTCTACTTCTTGCTCCGTTGTAATGTAAAGAACTGGTTCTGCAACTCCATTTCTAATCCAACCAAAAGTATCATCGTAAATTTTATTGCAACCAATATAGCAAGCATCTGCGATCATTGAACGCGTTTTACCAACACCCGTAGGCGCCGACCGCAAATAAAATTTCTTTAATCTTGCTCCACGAGTAACAGTATTAATTAATGTTCCATATAAAGGTACTCCTACTTCTGGATGCTCTTTAAATTTATTAATTAATTCATTAATGCCATTACCTGCGGCGATTGCTTCACCAAATGAATCATCTACATATTGTAATCTAATATTACTAATTTTAGTATCAACTAAATTTGCAATATCATCAAGATTAGCATTATCTAACCATTCTTCTTGTTTCTGTTTTAATTTTGTATCTAAAATATTATCGGGATCATATATGTCATTAACATTAATCCCATAATTATCATATGCTCTTAATAAAGAAAATTTCTTTAATCTACTATAATAATAATCAAAAGATAATGGATTACAATTATCTATTATCTTTAATAGCCATTCATTTCCTGTATTTTATTTATAAATAGCTTCATATTTTGGGCGATCTGATAGAAAATCTGAAATATTTTCGATTGTTATCTTAGCTGCACCTAATTCATGAATTTTATAAATTGCTCCAAAAACTATTCTATGAAATTGATTATCAAAATCTTGATCCGTAATTATATATTTATCTGTTAAATCTAAAAGTTTCGGATTCATATAGATTGCGCCAATTACTTGTATGACAGCTGTGTTGTCGACATACTTAGAACTCATCCTTCTTCGTTTTCCCCCTCATCTAAGAATGTAAATAATTGACGTTTTTTAATAGGTCTTTCTGGTCTTGGTATTTTTATTACTACTTCTTCTGGATGATATTCTTCATATTTAAAATCTTTATTTTTTTGTTGTGCCAACCATAAGTTATAATAATAATTAAAAGCATCTTTATAAACATAAGGTACAATGCCAATACCATTGTTTGCCTTATCTTTATCACCTTCTTTTATTTCATAAAAATATGTTAATGCTTTTAAAATACCCGAATATGTAAAATTATATGTATCTACATATTCATTTATCTATTTTCTAATACGAGGATTTACATAATCATCCCCAAATAATTGCATTATATAATGTTCAAGCTGACCTTTATCGTCAAGGACTTCTTCGATATGATCTTTAGCCTTTTCTGCGCATAGTTTATGAGCATATCGTCTCCCATTAACTTGAACAAAAGGCTCTTTATCTCTATCAAATGTTTGTTGACAATAATAACATTTAACTCTATGAGCCATAATAAAAAACCTCTTTTTGCAAATACTTCTTTATTATTATATCATAAAATTATTCTTCTGTCAACTCTTTAGATACTATATCATTCCACTTTTTTATAGCATCATTTTTATCTGATTCAAAAATTCCATAAGTAAAACCACAATTTGAACATCTTACAACAAAATCATTCCAATGCTGTAATACACATTTTGTTTCCGCTCTGCCATGACATTTTGGGCAATTTAAAATTTTTATCTTTTTTTCACTCATATTATTATTATAACATATAATTTATATAAAATCAATAAAGCGTTTTTAAAGTAAAACTTTACTCTAAAAACGCTTTTATATTAATTTACGTATTATTCTGATTCATTAATTCTTCCTTTAAGTCTTGTACAATTAGATAAACCATTTCAGCTTGGTCTGGAGTTGCTTCGGCAATCTTTTTCTTTTTACCTAAATAATTTTCAATAATAGCTGTGATTTTTGGTTGATTCATTTGATTTTTAGTCATTAACTGTCCAGCAATATCCTGAAATTCAGCCATTAATTCGTCATAATCATATTCTGGTTTAACAGGGACGCTCTCTCTTTCATCAGTGACATATTCATTACCATGCTCTTGAGCTTCTTTATCAATAGCCTCAGAAACCGCATTAACGAGATTTTCATAACTCATTGGAAACTCGCTCTTGATATACTTAAAGCGGCCGCCGCACTCAATAGAATTATCACCACAACGAAGAGTAAGAACTGACATTTCTCCTGCTGTCTTCTGGTGAGCATATCCATAAATATCAGCCATACCACTAATAATTACACTTGCTTTTCCTCCAAGTCTAGGTCTAATAACAACCTTTTCAACATTTCCATCGGCACTAGTAATATTAACTTCTTTATCATGTCCAATGAAAAATACTGCGTATCCAAGCTGAGTTAATCCTCTAAATACTTCTGAAAATTCTGTATTAAAAGCTCCCCAACCTTTACCATATCCAAGATCTCCAAGAGATTCAATACCTTTCTGTTGACAAATATACTTCTGACACATTTCAGCAGCTTCATCAACAGTATCAACAATAATACTCTTAAATTGAGCTTTTACTTCAGGCTTTTTAAGTTCTCTATAAACCTGTTTCATTTCACCCCAAGTAGTAATATCCTATGCCATTACTCCAGGTAGTGCATTATATCCTTTCTCAAAAGCAAGTAATAATGCATCTGGCATCTATGTTGCTAAAGTAGTTTTACCAGTCTTCGGGGCGCCATAAATATATGTAATATACCCGCTTAAATCTCTACTTACCTTATGTGGTTTAATACTTAACAAATCAATTCCCATTTTAATTCTCCTTCTAAGCAAATTCTTATACTTTCTTTCACGAATTCTGCTTATTTTTCATTTTTTTATTCAATTTTCAATAACGGGTTGGAGTGGATAATAAATATCCACTCCATTTTTTATTTTTAATTAGAAATTAAAATCTCCAACCTTTGCCATTGTGTTCTGTGTCTTAGGAGCCGCAGCCGCATTTCCACGAGACGCATTATATTCATCCTGTCTCTGCTTAATTCCAGCGATTGTCATTTCTCTCTGAGACATTGCATCAACAAGTTCCTGTGCAGTAATGGTACTCTCATCATCAAAAAGATAAGGTTCACCCTGTGCCCAAGTAACTACCCATTCTCTACGAGTATTCTGAACTTCTCTAACATATGTTTCACCAAAAGCGGATTCTTCTTCAATCTTACGAACTGTTACCGCAGAAATCTGACGACCCCTAACCTTTGTAAATACTGGTTCCTTAGAAGAAGCACCAAGATTTTCAAAATAATCCATCGCATTAGGATTAGTTGCGAAAAACTCAACTGGAAGAAGAGCATTTCTAAAATCAAAAACAGCACCCTTAATTACAACTCGCTCTGGAATACCACGCTCATCATTTGCTTCCTGACGAGTTACATTTGTAATAAGCATATCTGTTTCAAATGTATTTCTATCGTTAGGATTCTCTTCAAGATCAGTGCTAGCGTGAATGAAACCACCTTCATTTCTCTTTGCACTAACAAGAGTTTCCTGTCCATCTCTATTTACAAAAAATTCATTAAGTCCAAGAGCAGAATCAATTCTAAACTTAGTTGCCTTATCAGCACCATTTTCAGTTACGCTCTGATATTTACCGTCAATAATATCTTTAAGAACCTTAAAAGTATTATTAGCAGCACCGCTTGCAGTTGTTTCAGTTACATATGAAAAATGTACTGGTACAACATTTGTTGCTGCTCCTTCTGGATCGGTAAGAAGACTTACATTACCCATAATGAAAGTTGTTCCAGGCTTCTTACTATTTGCTCCAGTAACTCTAAGCTGTAAATCATGCTCATAAAGAAGACCAGATACATGTGTTCTATTAATCATTTTCTTCATATTTTTAATTCTCCTTAATCTTCAAATTTTACTTCTTTACCTTTATCTGTAATTGCATATACTACTGGATCTTGTCCAATCTTCTCTACGTAACCATCAGTTACAAGTTTTCTAATTGCTCCAGATACAACTCTTGAAGAAACAAAAAGTCCTTCTCCAATATCTTTTGCTTTTGCCATTGGAATATCAGTAGCATGATCCTGAAGATATTTCAGAATCAACTTACCATTATCAGTAAATTCAGGCTTTTCAATTTCTTTCTTGCCCTTAAAAGCTTCCCAATATGCCATCGCATCAGCAATATCTGGATTATTCATATCAATATCAATTGCTTCAAATCCTGTTTCCACTAATTCAATAAATTTTTCTTTCTTAGTCATGATTTTTTATTTCCTTTTTATTCAATTTCTATATATATTATATCATTTTTTTATTAAATTGTCAATTTAAAGAAAAATCTTGAGAAGCTTGCTCATCTATAAATATAAACTGGTTTGCATATGGAAGCGTGCGAGCCCAGTTTATAAAATTTTCTCTCCATTCAACTAATTTATGAAATCTTCTCTGTCCTTTTGAGCATATTGCAAGAAGATTTTCATAATTCATGGTTATAGTGCGTGTTTGTAGCCAACCATTAGGAAGAATACGCACCAATTCTTTCCAATAACGGACATCTTTAGTTTCATTAAAACATCTACGAAGATTTTCACAATCTATTATAAGATTATCCCAAATATTGTTAACAGTAACATCTGGACATAAAGGATTTCCTTCATATGGTTTTAAATCAGCATTATAGTCTCCCATTTCAAAACATTCTTTTGAAATAGGATATTCTGCAAGTTTATGCATTGTTGATGTTGAATTAGCTACAGTTCCTACTTTATATGTATCAAATTCTTTCCCGAACCCTAATATTTTCATATTAGTTTGGACTATCTTTTACTTGCGGCGGCCCGTTTCTGCGATCACAGAAACGGCTTCGCGCAAGAACACCATTTCGAATTGCGTATCAATAGCAATCCTACTCCCAGTCTAACCCAGGATAGTCTCTACAGGTTTATAAATTTAATAAAGTTTCTAAATTATATGATTGATTATATTTTATGATAATTAATGGTATATTATGTATTTTACAATATTCTTGTTTTAATAAATCATGTTTTTGTAAAATTTCAAATTCATTACCCCATTTACCTTCTGGTTTCTAATAATGCTATAAACCATTATATTCAATTAAATGAGATAATTTACCATTATTAAATATGGCAAAATCAAAACGTAAATGCCTACCATTTAATCCAATTAAATCTGGAAAAGTATATTGTGAAGCAAATTCTATATTATTATCTGTTAATATTTTTATAATTTCTTTTTCATTATTAGAATGTATACATCCGCAAGATTTTGTAGCACCATTTCTAATAGTAGAACCTCTTGTTATAAAAATATTTCCACAATGCTTACACATAC
>JAEEGL016723490.1_pt1 | contig 19309 bp, 15 predicted proteins | sample 9134231 | NCBI WGS metagenome assembly JAEEGL01 (sample SAMN16246548, study PRJNA631951) | gut metagenome | biome: gut microbiome; feature: rumen; material: fiber-attached | host: Bos | place: Iran: Karaj | collected 2018-10
AGAGAAGTTCAATTAATTGAAGATACTTTTCATACAAATGAAGCAATTAAAAATGATATTCAAGGAATTATTAATGTTAATCATAATTCTAAATTTTTTGAAGAAAATATGGATAAAGATTTAATTAAAGAATATAGTAATAAACTTGAACCTCAAAATAGAATGTCACGTCAAATTAACACTTTAAATAATAAAATTCTGTCTAAAATTGATCCTTCTTTTAAAATTATTATATAAGTAATTTTAGTCAATTAATTTTATATTTTTCTTTAAATTTTTTTTTTTGTTTTATAAAATTCTTTTTTACTTTTTTATATAATAAAGTTGTTAAATTAGTTTTCTAAATTCCAAAAATATTTCCCAAAAAAATAATTTAAATTTCCTAATTAAAAAAACAATAAAATATAATAAAATTATGATTATTATACTAATGAAAAATATAATTTTTATAATTTTATAAATCTAAAATGGAAGATTTTATTAAAGTTTTTATTAATAATAAGAATTTGTTAAACAAATATTATTTATAAATTTTTTGAGTATTTCTTTTAATATTCATTATCAATATAAAAATCCTAATAAGGGAAATGTTATATTTAAATATTATGAGAGATTTCTTGTTTTTTTTTCTTTTTAACACATATATTATATTAGTTTTTTTAATTTTAATTCAAATAATTTTTTATAATAGTAGGATTAAAAAATAAAAATTTTTATATGTTTATCTCTTTTAATATTTGTTGATTTGAAATTTGGTTTTGTTTTATGTTTTAATATTAATAATTTTTTATTTTTCTGTATTTTTTGGTGTTTTTTTAGAATATTCATATATTTGGGATATTAACAGGAACAGAAATTCTTTTAAGTTTTTTTTATTTAGTAAATTTATTTCCATATAATGTATATTATATAATTTTGTAAATTGTTTTATAGAATTTATATCTACATTTCTTTCATTTTTTAAATCAATTTTTGTTCCGATTAAAAATACAATTTTATTTAAATACAAATCTTCCTGAAAAAGATTTTTTATTTTTTCAAAAGAACAAATATTTGTAGTATCTAAACAAAAAATAATTATAGTAGAAGTTTTAATATATATTTTATATAAACAATTAAATCTATTATTCCCTGAAATTTCATATAAATCAAGTTTAATTTTATAATATCTTTTATTGATAATTTTCTTAGTAACATACCTACGAATATTAATTCCAATAGTAGGAATATATTCTTTAGTAAAAATATTATCAACAATTAAATTGATTAAAGTAGTTTTTCCTACTTTTTCATCTCCAATAAAACAAACATTATATTCTTCCATAAAAACTATAATTAAAAAAACAATTAGATTTATGTTATTTTATATTAATAAAAATTATTATAAAAAATATTATAATCATATAAATCTCTTTTATTCTTTCTATATAATTTACCAAGAGAATTTCCTCTTAAATCATCATTTGAATTATAATTTAAATTACCATTACTTAAAGAATTTCTACTTTCTTGAAATTCTAATAATTTAAGATTATTAATATTATTTAAATCAATATTATTTTCAACATTCATTGTTTTCATTTTTTTACTTGGTTCACAAGATAAATTATTTATTTTAGGTTTTTTAAACTTGATATTATGTTCTTTTCTTATTTTATTCATTAATTGATTTTGTCTTTTTAAAAACATTGATTGAGCTGTTATTTTATGTTTAGGTTTATTTGATGTAAAATTACTATAATTTAAATAATTACTCGTGTTAAATTCACTATATTTTGTTTGTAAATATTCATCTTCTTTTGTAGAATATAAATTTTGTAAACTTAAACTTTTTTTTATATCTAATAAATATTTAGGTTTTTGTTTTTGTCTTTTGTTTAAATTATTTATTTTTTTATTCTCAGAATATTTTTTTAAAAATAAAAAACAACTAAATTTCTCTATTTTTAACCTATTATTAAATATAATGAACATTGTATTTATTGAAGAATATTGTTTAATAAGTAAATTTTGAGAATATTTTTTAATAATTTTATGAGCAAAAATTTTAAAGTTATCATCAATTGAAAGAATATTTTTTAAATAAGAAGATAAGGCATTTACATAAATATTAGTATTTGAAACTTTTTGATTATAATTTGAAAATTTTTTCTGTGTTATCAAAGAAAAAATTGAGAGAAAATTTTTAATTGAATTTTGATCAATCATCCCAATTTGTTCTAAATAATTACAAAGACTTTAAATATTCATTAATCCTTTTAATTTAAAATTTAATTTTTTAAAAAAAAAACAATAAAAATAATAATTATAATTAATTGATAGGTTAAGAAGTATTAAATAAATAATCATTTATTATGAAAACTAAAAATATAATTACAGAATTTTCTTTTAAAAGTCATTTTATAACTTTTATATCTCAAGCAATAAGAACAATTTTAATTGATTTTTATGAATATATAACAGATGATGGTCTTTTTCTTTCATTTAATAAATATGTAGTGTTAGAACAATTTCATGATTTAAATGTAATTCCTTTAAAATTAATAAAATATATTAATTATTGTTGGCATTTATATAATAAAGAAGAAAGAACTGATGATTATATTTATATTATTTCTAAGTTAGATAAAATTAAATTTACAGGGAAATTTAAACATAATTATTGTTTGTTTGATTTAATTTGGAATTTTTCTTTAAAAACTTTAATTTATATTTTAGGAAGAATTGATTTGGAAACTATTGAAAAAAAAGATTTTTTTGTTAAAAGAATTAATGATATGCTTGATATTTTTACTAATTTCGATGAAGGTGATATTGAAAAATTTGAGGATGAAAATTGTTGTTTAGAATGTGAATTAGAAAAAGAAAAAAAATTTAATTATAGTGATAAAGAAGATTTTATAAAAGTTAAATTTTTAATGAATAGATATTGATATTTTATATTTAATAGGAATTATTAAAATTATATATTTAAATTTAATAATCTAACATTTATTAAATATCTATTCTATTTATTAAGAAAATATATCATTAAATATTATATAATTGAAAATAAAAAATTATCTGATAAATTTTTGCCTATGAAAATAATTTTAAAAAGTTTACATATTTTACAAAAATAACTTAATAATTATTTAGTTTTTTATAAACAAAAACTCAAAATCACGTCTAATTAATTTATATTTAATATTTTATCTTTTATTTTGCTAACTAAATTATCATAAATAATTTCATCAATTTTAGATACATTTAAATTTTTCGAATTCATTTTAAAATAAGAAATAATTTCACTTTCAGTAAAGGGAGTATTTTTAAACTCTAATAATTTATTTCTTTCTTCTGCGTTTTTTAAATTAATTTTTTTAAAAAAATTTAAGCTTTTAATCTGAATTTCATTTAATAAAATTCTTTTAATAAAATCCATTTCCTTTAAATTTTTCAAATATCTATTTACTTCAACTAAATTAATATAATACCATTCTAATATTTTTGAATATTTATAATATTTTTTTGAACAACATAAATATTTTTTAAAATCAGGATTATATTCATAATTTCCTATTTGATATTTAGTTCCAAATTCTTTATTACTTGAAAATTTTTTAGAAACAATTTGATTAGAATATAATTTATGAATAAGATTTAAATAACTTTGTTCTGGTGAAGGATGAATGTTTAAATAAGTATTTTTTTTTTTTATATTATGATAATAAGTTGAATTGGTCTTTGTAGTATTTTTAAATGTGTTATTTTTGTTTTTTCTAAAAAAATGTTTCATACTTTTTTCTTTTTGATTAGGTAATAAATCTTCAACATTATTTAAAGATAAAATAAAATTATTATTATTATTTTGACATAAATCATCAATTTTATTTGTAATATTATTTTGTTCTATTGAACTTAAACAAATTGTTTTTTTTGAAATATGACTATTAAATTTTTTAATATGTAATTGATTATTATTATCTTCAAATTCAAAATGTTTATCTAAAATTTCTAATTTCCTTAAATTTTCTCCAACATAATTACCAATTAACCCAAAGAAATAAATAATAATATTCATTAAACTACCAACAATAGCAATAACACTTTGAATTTTTGTATAAGATCTAATATAAAAGTTATTTTCTCTTAAAGTATAAAGATTTAATTCATATATTTTAGATGAAGCACCTTCTGAAAGTAAATCTTCTTCAAAAAAAAAAGAATAAGTAGATTTAATATTATCAACTCCCCAAAAAGAAGAATTTTTTCCACTTTTTATTAACCAACCTTTATCATCATTAAGAATAGTTTTTTTTAAAAAAATATCATCATTTCTTTGTAATCTAGTACTTAAACAATAATAATAATTTTTAATAATTTTAATTAAAGGATTTTTATAAGATAAAGGATTAAATTCAATAACAGGATAATATAAAGCGAAATATTTAGGATTATCTTGACTTAAGTATTTATTTAATAAATTTATATTAGTACATTTATTATTATTTTTAGAAAATTGAGTTCCATTCTCACAGTAAAAAATTTGTATTTCAAAATAATATAAATTTGGAGAATCCCAATATCCACCAAATTTTTTTCCTCCTAATTCAGGACAATATAATAAACCAAAAGATTCAGTTAAATTTTGATTATTTTCAAAATCACTATCATTACATATATGATAATTTAAATATTCATCTTTTATTTTTGAACGGAATCTACCATCTTCTCCTGGTTCTGTTGTATAATAATATATTCTAAAATATAATATATTTGAAACATTTATAAAATTTCCATCGTAATCTTCTATTCTAAATGCAAATTGAACACTTTCTTTTTTTAAATCTAGTTGCTCGTATAATAAATTATTTTCTATTGACATTGTTACTGAGGGGTTTTTTCTTGAAAATAAATTGTCTCCAAATATTATTATTAAAAGAAAAAACATTATTAAGATAAATAGAGTTAAAAATCCTCCTATAGTTGTTCCTCTTATTGGTGTTTTTCCTGAATAAAAATGGAATTTTGAACCAAAGAAATCAATTTTTTGAAAAAATGTTAAAAACATTTTTTGTTTTTGATATTTTTATTTTTTTAATATATTATGTTTTTAATTTTTTTAAGATAATTAATTGAAGAAAAAATATATAGAAAAAAAGTAAAATAAAAACTTTCAAAACTAAAAATAAGAAAAAGAAAGGGAAAAATCAATAAAATATATTAAATTAATTTAAGAATTTAGGAATATCTCATAGTTAAATTAAATTAAAACCTTTATTATCTCCCATAATATTTTAAAAACATAATATAAAATGAATTAAATGATTAATTGAAAAACAAGATTATAAATTATTAAATTCAAATAAATATTAAAAAAATCTATCAAAAAAATTTTTTATTTATATTTTTTTTATAAATGATTTTTATTTATATATGTCATAAAAAAAAAATTATATTGTATTTCATCATTATTTGTCTTATATAGTTTTTTTATTATCAAAAACAATTTGTATTAAAGTTTAAGGTTAAAAATAATTATTTACTAAATTTAAATAAGAAATAAAATTTATAAACAGAAGTATTAACATTAATAGAAGTATTATATATAAGTTTCCCCATTTAAAATTTTAAATATTAAATAAAATATTATCAAAAATAATAAAATTAAATTTATTTCTCTTCTTCCATTTCTTGTCCTTGTTCATCAATTAACTTATCTTTCTTATTCTCATTATTACTAACACAAATAAAAATACCCATCATAATAAGAACTAAAGAATTACAAATCATTAAAAAGAGCATTCCATAATGATAATAACCAAGAGGTTTAAAATGATCATTAACAGCACCATAAATTAATGGAGCAGGTCCTGAAGTAACTAACATAGAAAACATATTTGTAATAGAAAAAGCACTTCCTTTTAAATCACTTGAAACAGAATTCATAATTAAACCATTAACAAAAGTTAAATCAGAAGCATCAAATATTAAAAATAACATTAATACAATACAAAAACTATATAAATTTCTAACAAAAGGAATGATTAAACCAAAAATAGAAGAAATTATATGTAAATTAAATAATATTTTAGGTGCATTTGGTTTATCATAACCTCCTTTTAAAAATGAAGAAATAAATGAATTTATAAAAACTGCTCCAAAAGGTCCTAAAACACACACTATAGTATATGATATAAATATTATTTTAGAATCGTTTACTCCTATTACACTTCTCATATAATCTGCACACCAATAATGAATTGCTGTATTCACTCCATGCATTATTGATCTTGTTAAATTTATTATATTAAATTTCTTATTGGTAAATATTGAACATATATTTTGAAATACTGATATTTTGCTTTTTTCTTTTAATTCCTTTGAACTTCTTAATTTAAAAATAGATTTTTTTTCATTTTCATTTTCCTTATCTAAAACAACATATTTAGAAAAATAGTTTTGAGGAGATAAAAGAACAAAAAAAGCAACAAATAATAAATAACAACCTTCAGTGACAAAACCTAATTGGAACTAGAAAATAATAAAAAAAAAAAATACATTTTCTTCACCGTAAAAAACAGAAAGAGCATATCCAGTGACTTTTCCAACAGGAATAACAACTTGTCTAAAAGTTAATTGAACAGTTTTATAATTTTTTAATCCAAATTGATCAATCCAAACAGGAATATAAATAGAAACAGGCATATGAGTTATTCCAATAATACCTCTTAAAATAATTAATATTAAAGCGTTATTAGAAAATTTAAACATTATACACATTAAACCTTTTATTGTACAAAAAAAAATAAACATCCATTTTGGATTTGTTTTATTTGATATTAATATATACAAAAATGAACCAAATGATCTTCCTATTCCATTCATTGTCCCAAACATTCCAAATTTTTTGTCATTCATTTTAAATTGAGCTTTTATTGCTTTTGAAGATAAGGATAATATACCACTCGATGCACTTATTGCTAATTCTACACTCACTATTATTGTAAATAATATTATTCTATAGGAACGAGATAATGGTATTATTTTGGGAGTTTCCTATTAATTTTTTTTTTGAAGTTATTTAAAATATTATTTTTACTTCTTTTGAAGACATTTTTTTTTTAATTAAATTATGATTTTTTTATAATTTATTCTATTATTTTATATTGTATTATTTATTATTTTTATTTTTACTGGAATATTTGATATTATTATGAATTTTGTTTTTGTTAATTTATCAATATAGGGTTAAATGATAAGGATGTTAGAAACCGATTTTCATTATATGAATTTTTCTATATATATTATTAAAGAAGTCTTTTCAAAATATAAATAAAACAAAAAAAAATATCACAAAATCAAAATATAGAAGATAATATATATGCGATAGAAATTTGTTATATGAAAACTTAAGAAAATTAAAAAAGAAACAATATGTTAGAAATTGTTGATAAAAAATTAAAATAAGTAAATTTTTAGAAAGAAATTTATAAAGAAGGAAAAAATTAAAATTGATTTGGAATCATCAATAAATAAAAAAAATAACTTTATTTGAAATTCTTTCCAAACATTTAATTTAATTAAGATTAGATAAATAATTTGTATATATATTAAAGATAAATAATTTATTTTTATATTTTAAATTTAATCATAATTATTAATTCGAAGAAAATACCTATAAATAATATATAAAATAAATATTTTAAAATTGAATTTATTTGAATATATCTTCCTTTATCTTTAGTTGATAAAAATACATCATTACTATAAAATGTAATTATCTTTTTATCATAATCAAATTTTGATATATATGATATTAAAAAATCCCATCCTAAAACCCATTCATTATCGTCTTCTTTATTAATATCAATATTTAAATTAAGAAAAACAATTTTTGAATTGTTTTTATTAATTGTTCCAATAAATAAATTTTCTAGATTTAAAATAAGACAAAAATTATAAAATTCAAAATTAATTTTTGGTAAATTTGAAATAATTTCTTTTTTACAAAAAATTTTTTTATTGTTAAATATGCTTTTATAAAAACAATCACCTTTTTTATATAAATTTTTTAGAACAGTATTATTAATAAATAATAATATTTCTAAAGGAATTACTGTTTTCATTCTCTCAACAGCAAAAGTAACAATTTGATTATGAAAAGATTTATTATAAAAATTTTCAATATATATTTTATTCACTTTACAACCCCATCTTCTTGATTTATTATTTATAATAATAGGACATTTAACTTTATTTTTCCTTAAAATAATACTTTTAGGAATTTCCCCAATGTAAAAATTACCATTTTTTTCTTTTGTTAATTCAGGTTCAAAACCATAAATTTTATTTTCTATTATATTATTATTTTTAAGTTGATTTAAAAAATTATTTCTTTCGTTATTAAAATAATATGATAATGCTAATGCATTATTAACATTATTCATATTTGATCTTTTTAAAATTGAATAATATTCAAAATTAAATATTATATTGGCTATTGAAGCCTTTTCTAATTTTTTTTCACATGTTATACTTTCATTTCTTATTGTTATATTTGCTTTAGTAATATTAATTTTTTTTTTAAATCGATTGTTTAATATTGTAAATTTACTATTTTGAGATATTATAAAAAATGATGAATGATTATGTGAAGATAGATTTAAATATGTTACTGCTTTCCCTGTTACTATTATTAAAGGAGCTTTTATTAGTTTGGAATTTATTAAACTATATAAGCAAAGAATAATTGAATGAATCATTAAACAAAATAAATTAATTTTTATAAAATTGCATTAATAGTGGTTTTGGAAAAAAGATATTATTTATTTAAAGAACAAAATATTTAACTTATATTAAACTTAAAAAAATAATCAAATTAAAAAAAAGTGTTCTATTTCCATATAAATAAATTAATCATTTATTTTTACTTAGTTTTTAATTTTTTTATGTTTTTATTATATTTTTTGAGTAGAAAAGGTAAATGTAATTATTATGAATATATAATAGATTTTGTTTTGATTTTTTAAATTGAATGAAACTTTCTTTATAAAATTGAAAAAATTCATTAATAAATTAATCAAAATTTTTTTCATATTATATATATAATCTAAATTATAAGTAAGACTTAATTTATATAATTAATTTTGGATACTTTTTTCAATAATTAATTTAAATTCATCAAAAGTAAACTCATCATATTCAGTTTTATTTATTTCTTTTAATAATAATAAAATTATTTCTCTATTCTTAATATTTTCAAGTCCAATAATTTCACTAATATCTTTTTCAGGTATTTTAATATTATTATTTAAATCAAATATTTTAAATGCATTTTTCAAATTTTCCTCGTTAAAAATTTCATTAATATTAATAATTAATTTTACAATATCAAACAAAGAAAAAAAATCATTATTTAAATCATCAATTTTTAACTTATCATTACCTAATTTTTCAATTATATTAAATAATTCATTTTTAGAAATTTTACCATCTTTATTTACATTAACCGAATAAAAAGTATCTTTAATTTTAATTAATTCATCTTTATAACAATTACTATTACAAATTAAAAATAAAAATATAGATTTAAAAAATTTTGAATCACTTGATAAATAAATTGAAGAAGATAAAATTTCAGAATTATCAAGTTCAATTTCTTTATCAGTTTTAAAAAAAGAATGTTCTAAAGCATCTTTTGCACTAATTCTAAATTGTGGTTTATAAATAAAACATTTTTTCATTAAGTCTTTTGCTTCAAAACTAATATTACTAAATAATTTATTGTTAAAATTAAATTTCCCATTTATTATTTTATCATATGTTTCACTTTCATTTTCTCCTTTAAATGGAAATTCTCCACTTAATAAATAATACATTATTACTCCACAAGACCAAATATCACATTTTTCATTATAATTATTTTTTAAAATTTCAGGAGAGGAAAAATATATTGAATCTATTTTATCTTTGTAATTTGTTTTTTTTCTTTGGTTAAATATATTACTATAACCAAAATCACTTATTTTTGCATCATATTTTTCTATATTATGAATTAAATTTAAATTATTTGAAAAACCATCTGTGCTAATATCTAATGATTTACAACTTATTATTTCACTTGAATAATTTAATTGATTATTATTATTATTATCATTATTATTATTATTATTATTATTATTATTATTATTATTATTATTATTATTATTATTATTATTATTATTATTATTATTATTATTATTATTATTATTATTATTTTCATTGTTATTATTATCATTATTGATATTATTATTATTATTATCATTGTTATTATTATCATCATTGATTTTATTATTATTATTATTATTATTGTCTTCATTTTTTTTATTTAATTTTTCCAAATAAATTTCATTCATAAACTTATTTACTGTTGAATTATATCTTTGATATTCTCCATTAAAATATAAATTATTAGTAAATAATAAAACATTTTCAAATTTAATATCCCCATGAATAATTTCATTTAAATGTAAATAATTAACTCCAGAGAAAATATCTTTCATTATTTTTTTAACAATAATTTCAGGAAATTTCTTATATTGATTAATTAATTTATTTAAATTACCTTCGAAGCAAAATTTACTAATAAAAAAGAAATCATCTTCATCTCTATAAACTTGATTAATTCTAGTAAGATTATGATAATTAATACTTTTTAAAACTTTAATTTCATGAATTAAATCATCTTCTTTAAAATTAATTTTTAATTGATTTTCATTAATAACTTTCATATTTTTAATTTTACCAGTAATTTTATGTTTAATTTTAAACGTTTTACCATAAGTTCCAATACCAACTAAACCAATAATATCATAGTCATCATAAGGAGAACCATATTTAGAATTATTTATTAAAGAAGTTGTTTTTATTTCTATTGGACTTTCATTTCCTACTGCTATTATATTATATGGACCATCCGTTCTTCCTACAAATGCACTATGAAGAGTACTTGCTCTTGTCATATTATCTTCATACTTTTTTTCACCTTGAATACAACAATTGTGCAATAAACCCATTTTTTTTATAATTTTTTGTTTTTAATATACTTTGATTGTAATTTTTTTTTTATGTTTTTTTTCTTTTTTATGATTTAATTTTCTTTTATTATTCAAAAATATTTTTTTTTTGTTATCCGTTGATTTTATAAATTTATTATTATTTATTAAATAATTTAATATTTATTATTATTTACAATATACAATTTTTATAGAAAAATGATTTTGTTTTTCACAATTTAATAAAGTTCTTTTAAAATTTAATTCCTTTTTTTCAAAATAATTATTTTTTATTATCATAATTACCTAAAGTAGTAAATTAATTTATTTTGTTTGTCTTATTTTATCAATTTATTTATAGATTCTTTTTCGGTATTTAAATTAATTTTTAGGGTTTTAATATTAAATATTATCTAATTAGATTTTTATCAGAAATAATATATTAATTTTTTTGATTTTCATTTGATTCACATTTTGTAATATGTTTTTTTATTTATAAGAGTTATTTAAATAAATTATAATAATAAATAAGTTATATTTTTGTTTTTTTTGAATGTTTATATTATTTTATATTCAGTGATTATTTATCAAATTACTTTTCAAAGAAATCTTCGAAATCTTCAGGGTTATATATTTTGTAATTATTTGGATTTAAATTTGGAGGAACAATATATGCCATTGTTTTAATTAAATTAAAAACTTTTTCTATTAATTGTGTAATTGGATTTAAGTCAAATTTATCTAAAATTTTTTTTATTCTTTTTAATGAGTTAATTGTATTATTGTAATTATATGAAAAATCAAAACAAACATCAATCAAATCATTTATCTCTTTTATAATTTCATCAACTTTTATATTTTGAATCTGTTGTTTAATAACATGTTCAACTAAGATATAACTTACTTTTAAAGTAGAAATTAAATTTTTGACCTGTTTTTCATCAATGGATATTTTATATAATTGAACTAATTTATCAATATAAAAATTAATTTGATCTTTTTGATAAAACTTAAAATATTTTTTTAAGAAATCATTTAAATATTTTTTTATTAAAGAAGCAACTTCATTAATATTTTGAATGTAATTCGGAACAACAAAATTTGGTGGAATTTTATCAATTAATATTTTAATAATACTTGAAACACCTTCAAATTTGATTAAAATATTTGGAAATATTTCTTCTTTAATTATTTTATTTAAATTTGTTTTTAATATTTCTGTTTTATTTTTATTTTCCTTTTCAAGTGCTTCTTTATTTTCCTCAATGTTTTTAATAGATAATTCAATTTGATTTTTTAAATTTTGAATGAAGTTTTGTAATTCATTTTTAATTGTTTCTACCTTTATTTTTTCAATGTCTTTTTGAAAATCTTGAAATTTTAGTTTAACTCCTTTTATTATAAATTTTTTCAGATTTTGAATTATTAATATTAATCTTAAATTTAAGTATTCTTTATCTATTGTTCTAAATTGTTCAATTTTATTCTTATAATCAGGGAATATTTGTTTAGATATATTCATTAAAAATTCTTTATTATCAAATATAATTTCTACTATTTCACCCACTTTGTCTTCCAATTTTAATTTATCAAATTGAGAATTAATTGTATCATCAAATTGAGAAAGAGATTTTTTTTGGAAATATTTTTTTAGGTCTTCTATCACTTTTTCAAATTGTCTCAAATATTTATCATACTTTTTATATTCTATAAAATCTAAAGTGTTGGTAATAAATTTTTCTTTAGTTTCTCTTTCTGATTTAATATATTTTTTGTAATATTCTAAAACTTTTTTAACATTCTTATTTATATCAATGTTTGGAACTTGCTGTAAAAAGCGTTTATTTAAAACAACTGATATTAGAAGGAAGATTAAATAAAACTTTAAAATTTTCATATTATATTATATTTAATTAGATCTCATATATATATACATACATTCAATTAATTATTTTTTATATATAAAAGAAAAAATAAAATTTATTAAAATAAAATTTTAAAATATAAAACAAATAAAAATACCTAAAAATAATATTAATTTAACTATTAAAAAAAAAGAATTTTAATTGTAAAATTTTATTAGATTTTTTTATATAAAAGAATATAATAAATAATAAGTGTTTTCATTTTTTTTTTTATATTGTTTTAAATTTTTTCAAAATTTTCAATTTATAATCTGATTAATTTAATTTCCAAACCATTATTTAATATTTATTTTAATTAAATTAAAATAAAAATTTTCTTTTATATGAAACATATCCTAATATATTTGATGTATAATAAAACCCCTTAAAATAATAATAATTAAATGAAAGTTATTTTCCTTTTTTATCCTTTTTCCTCAGAAATTTCATAAAATCATAAATTCAATTTCCTAATCCCTAATAAATATTTTAAAAATCCTATTATATAATAATATTAACTAAAATTAAAAAACTAAAAATTTTCATTATAAACAGATTAAAATTAATATTATTTTAAATAAATAATTAAATTCAATATCATAGGAAATATTTATTAATTAATATTTCTTTTTATTCTCAAAATGTACGAAAAAAAGAAATTCTCAGATAAAATACGTTCTTTTGACATATATGGAAAGCTTCCAAGCAATTATTTAAAGCCAACATTAGTAGGTGCAATATGTAAAAAATTAAATATATAACATTTTCAAAAACAGTAACTGTATTAACATTTCTGATATCAATATATTTATTCTTATTTGAATTTTCCAAATATTTTCAGACAATATCAACATCTCAATTATTAGTAGACACATCAAAAGGATCAAACCGTCTTAGAATAAATATAGATATTACAATGCATCGTCTTCCTTGTTCAATATTATCATTAGATATAAGTGATTTTACAGGAGCACATACATCAAATGTGAAAGGTACATTAGAGAAGACAAGATTAGATAAAGATGGAAATATAATAAAGAAAAATTCAGAGAAAATGGGAGAAGATAAAGAACATGAAGTAATTCAACCAAATATTGAAGAATTAAAAAAATCATTAAATGATAAAGAAGGATGCAGATTAAAAGGAAGTATAAGTGTTTTAAGATTACCAGGAAATTTCCATGTTTCTTCACATGCCTTTTTTAATATTATTAAAGAATTTAGAGCTAATGGAACTAATATTAATTTTGATATTACTCATACTGTTAATCATATTGCTTTTGGGGAAGAAAAAGATATTGAATTTATTAAAAAAGAATTTAATGATGGTATTATTACCCCTCTTGATAATATAAAAGGTGAAGATACTGGAGATAAAAAATTATTTGAATATTATTTAAAAATTGTTCCTACTGAATATTATACTCTTGAAAATAATAGATATAGTGTTTTTCAATTTACTGCAATTCAAAATAAAGTTGAAAGTAATATGATTCCTACTATTTTCTTTAGATATGATATTTCACCTATTTTAGTTAAGTTTTCTAAAAAAAATGCTGATAATTTTGATGGACTTATTAATGTTTGTGCTATTATTGGAGGAATGTTTACTATTGCTGGAATTCTAGATTCGGTTTTACTTAGAATTTTTAGTAAAAATACTAAAAATGATTAATTATAAAGGATTAAATTGAATTTTTTACTTTTTTTATATTAAAATATTATTTCAATAAAAGCTATAAACTAATAATTCTTTTTTTTTCTTCCTTTTTCTATTAAATATAATAATATTTTAATTAAATTACAGAATATTATTTCTCTTTTTTAATTGAAGTGATAAAATTACTTTTAGATTAGGAAGTTATGCTTTTAATTTTCTTAAGTTAACACTAAATTTAGTATACTTTATTTTTTTATTTAATATTATTATTAGTACTTATTTACATGAAAAGAAATTGAAATTATGTTATTAATTATATATATGTATTTAACGAATTAATTTAAATTAATTTTTTACTTAATTCATAATACTTTAATAAAATTTTCCTTTTTTTTCTAAAAAATTCAAAAATAAATTCTAAATCTAAAAGTTTAAATTTTATTTTTTGTTTAAATAATAATATATATTTTAAATTTTCAGTCAAATTTTTATAAATTATTTTTAATTATTATAATATTAAAAACAAAACCTAATCATAAAATATGAAAAATTATTACCGAGCTTTTAATTCTTTTTCAGCAGAAAAAACAGAAATATCAACTCAAGTAACAAACACAAGTAAAAAAACAAATATAAATTTATTAAAAAATAAAATTTATCCAAATCAAAAACTAATAAATAGAAATAATTACGATCTCACAAATTTTCATTTAGAAACATTAAGAACAGAAATTCATGAAAACATAAGATATAAATTACTTTTAAATTCAGAAAAAAGAGAACCATTTCATTTACCAGTTTTTTCAAATAGAAGAAATCAAAAAATAATAAAAAATAAAACAACTAAATATAATAATAATAAAATTCAATTTTATTATCCTGGAACATCATTAATAACTCTTTCAAATTGTATAAAAAATAAAAAAAAGAAAAAAAATAATTTTTCAACTACAATACAGAATAATATAAATAAATTTAATTCAAAAAATAATAAAAAAATACATAAAAGAAATAATACATGTGATTTAATAAATAATTTGAAATCAAAATCATATAGAAATCAAACTAGAGTAGAATCAATAACTGAATTTTTTAATAAAACTAAGAAAATGTCTTTTTCAAAATATATTAATCATCTTCAAAAAAAAGAAATAAATAAAATTAATGAAGGATTTGAAACTAAAATAAAATTATTTAATGTTGAAATTTTTCATTTAAAAAGAATGATTTCTTTACTTAATTCATATATTGAAGATGAAAAGAAATATTATAATTATTTAAAAAATACTTTAAAAAAAGAAAAAGAAATTTGTGATGATTTATTAGAAAAAAGAAATCAATCTTTAAATGAAACTTTTTTATTAAGACATAAATTAGGAACAATATTAAGAAAGTTTGAAAAAAGTTTTTATAATAAATTCTTTTTATTATGTGTTAAAAATGGAACAAATCAAATTGAAAAATTTAATGAAGAAGATAAAATTGATTATTTAAAAGATAAAAATACTTTAGAACAATTATCTGATTTTTCTTTAATACAAAAAAAAATTAATATTGAAATTTCAAAAAATGAAAATTTAACAAATGAAGAACTTGAAATTTTAGTTTTCGGAAGAAAATTATTTGAAAAACCTTCTTTAATTTTTTCTTCTCCTGAAAAATTTAAAATTAAATTATCCTTATTTGAAAAAAAAATACAATTATCTCTTGATGAATATAATGAAAAACAAGTTGAATTAGATGATATTAGGAAAGAATATATGGAAAAAATTAATTTAATAAAAGAAGATTTGAGAATAGATGATTTTTATAAAAATGAATTTATTAATAATGTTAATTTATTAAATAAATTAAAATTAGAAAATAAATATTTAACTAATTATAAGAGAAATATTCCAATGAAAAATAATGATAATAAAATATTAATAGTTGAAGAAAAAATATTAGATATATATTATTCTATTAATAGTGTTTTTCCTATTTCGAAAAAAGATTATTTATTTGAAAAATATAATTGTGTTTCTTATTTAAAAGATATTGAAATGCTTATTAATAAATTGATTAAATTTAAAAAAGAACAAATATTATATAATTATAATGCTTTTCAAATTGTACAGAAAAAAATTGATGAACAAAATAAAATTAAAAAAATAAAAGAGCTTAAAGAAAAAGCAGAAAATGATTTTAATTCAAAAATAAAAAAAGCATATATTAAATCAACTAAAATAATTATATTACCTCATAAAAAAGTACAAGATGATTATTATATCCATTTAACTAAGAAAAAAAATGAAGAAAAAAAATCTAAAAAACAAAAATATAGAATCTCCTTCACATATGAATAATAATTACTTATTAAGAAAATAAAATTCCTAGAAAAAAGATATTTAAACATTGTAAAATTATATTAAACATTTAAAGATAATATTTTTATATTTTTAATAATGGAAACAAAAAGTAAAAGTAAATAAGATATATATTGTAATAATTTTTATTTATTAAAGAAATTGATAGATTTAAACTGAATAAATAATGTAAATAACAAAAAAGAATAATATTGTTTTAAATAAAAAAAAAATAATTTCTTTACCATCTTTTAATGGTTTAAAGATACCATAACCAGCAATATACCTCATTTCTTCTCTTCTCTTTATTTATTTCTACATCTACAATTCAAAATGATTAATTAAAATAAGTTCAATTCATTTAAATCATTTATAAATAAAATCAGTATAATCATTCTAATGACAAAATTAATGTTTGTATAAAGAAATAATTATTAAAAATTAATTTAAAATATTTAATTAAAAAAATTATAATTACCTAAAATAAATTTAAATAATTTAAATGAACATGAATCTAGAATTTAATTATAAATTTGATAATAAAGATTATATAATAACCCTTCAATCAATATCATCAAAAATATTAATAACAATAGAAGAAGAAGTTTCAAGTATATATTGGAAGAAAGAACTTGATGAAAATTTTGTATCAGAAATAACAAGACAAATGGGAAGTTATAAATCATTAGAAGTTTTTACAAAAATGTTAATTGCAGCTTTAAGTCAAAAAAATGATAAAGTATCATTAAATTTTTGTTCAGTAAATGAAATTCAACAATTATCAGAAGATAATAATAAATCAAATAAAAATTCAGATAACAACAATATTAAAAAATATTTATTATTAAGATATGAAGAATTTGAAGAAGTAGTTTATCCAATTCAATTTGAATATCTTGATAAAAAAGGTAATACTGAATTATTAAGAAGAACAATAGAAAGGTTAAAAAATAAAATAAAAAATATTAAAATTCAACATGCTTCTGATATAACTATTCCAGTTAATTATACTGAATATGAGAAATTAAAAAAAGAAAATTTAGATTTAATTAATAAAATAAAATTATTAGAAAAAAATAGACAATTAGGAGCTGTTGATAATGATGATATATATAAAAATTATTCAGAATTAAATGAAGAATATAATAATTATAAACAACAAAGTGAAAATAAAATTAAAATGTTACTTAAATCAATTGAAGATTTAAAAGAATCTAAATTTATTGAATCACAAAATAATTTTCATCAAAAAGATAAATCTAAAAATCAAATAAATGACTTAGAAAAAAAATTAGAAATTGCAACTGATATGTTATCAAAATCAAGAAAAGACTTTGAAAAACAATTTAATGAAAAAAATAAAGAAATGGATAAATTAATAAAAGAAATTAAAATTTATAGAGAAAATGAAAAAGCATTAAAAGTTAAAGTAGCAAATTTAGAAAAAGATTTACAAAGATCAAAAAGAGAAAATAATTATTATAGATATGGAAATTCAACACCAAAATCAACAAGATCTTATCATACAACAGGATCAGCAAATAATACTTATACAAGTAGTTTTAGTAAAAAATCTTCTCAAAGTTATTTAAAGAAAAATCTAATTCCTTCTTCTTCAAATAAACCTTTTAATGGTTATTATAAATTTGGTTCTTATCAATATAGAAAAAATTATAAACCTTTTAATTATAGTAAAAATAAAAAAACTTCTTCTTCACTTAATTCTCATTCTTCTAAAGGAAGTTCTTTAGGAAAATATTCTAAAAATAGTTCTATTAAATCTAATAATTCTTCGAAAAGTAAAGGAAGTAATAGTAAATATAATTATAGTAAGAATATTAAATATAGTAGTAATAATTATTCTAAATCTTATTTAAAACCTAAAATTACTACTAATAATAATTATAAGAAAAATTTTACTTCTTCTAATATTAAAAAGAATTCTATTGGGTTAAGTAATAGTAAAAAAAATATTAATTCAAATAATGATATTAAAACTAATAATGATATAAATGATAAAATTAAAAGAGTTCAGAATTTATTAAATCAAGCAAGTGGAAAGTAATACAATTATATTCTTAAACCAATTTAAAATTTGTAATAAATCAATATAAATTAAAATAATTAAATAAAAAAAAAAAAATTCTAAAAAATAAAAAATAAAAAATAATAAATATATATATATAAAAATTACAATATCGGTTAACCAAAAAAAAAAATAAAAAAAAAAAATGCAATCAACAAAAGATTACTTAAACCAAGAAGTAAAACCATTTCTTCAGCCTCTAATTCAAGCTTTCTTAATAGAAATTCCTTCAGACACAGTAAAATACTTAATATCTAATTTTTAAAGATATAATAGTCTCTTTTCATGATGCAATG
>JAEEGL016724678.1_pt1 | contig 19309 bp, 12 predicted proteins | sample 9134231 | NCBI WGS metagenome assembly JAEEGL01 (sample SAMN16246548, study PRJNA631951) | gut metagenome | biome: gut microbiome; feature: rumen; material: fiber-attached | host: Bos | place: Iran: Karaj | collected 2018-10
GTCAAAAGGTTAATAGATTGTTTTAGGTTAGTAGTAATATTTATAGTTTTAGGTTTTTAGTTATTGGTAAAAGAAAGTTTTCAACTGTAGGATAACAGGAGGTCGCTGCGAAGCTCCCTTTTAAACTTTCAAATTTTTAGCCCTTGCGGCTGAAAATTTCTTTTTAGAGAAAAGGATTTTTAGTTAAACATAGGCTTTTTCGATGCCGCCACTCGTGAGAGTGGCGGCATCATTCTTTTGATGCCTTAGAACGCCAGTCCGTACCACATGTTAGTGCTCGTACCAACATTCTTATTGGTATTTTGATAGTAGACACCGATCTGGATATACGACCCAGTGGTATTATAACCGAGAGTCAGATAATTGTCTTTGTCGTACTGACTGAGCACGACTCCGGCAGAAACTATAATAAAACCTGCTTTTGCCATGGCAGTCTTCATATTGATGACCAATGTCTCATCCACGAAGCGGTTGGAGGTGGCTGCGGGCTTTCCACTGGTCCATGCAGTACGGATATTGTTTTTCAGTTCTTCGTCGTTGGCCTGTCCGATACCTTTCGAGCCCATGATACCCACCACCTGACCGAATGTCGGTTGGAAGACATTCGAAGTGGTACATACGTTACTTGACGGTTTTTTGCCACGGGCTGTTGTCAATATACCGAACGCTCCCCAATTACTCCATATTCCAGAACTTGAGGCACCGGTAAGTCTACTGTCATACCGTCCTTCTTTTCTATGTGTAAATAAGAATTCTGTTTTCCATATACCGCCAAGATCTGCAATGGCATTCTCACTCGCTTGTATGTATGTGGTATTGGTAGGCTGGTAGTATTTATCATCTTTCGTCTCATGGCCAGGCGCTTTTGTCAGGTCACCAAAGCAAAGTCCGTTTGGGTATCCACCTAGTTTGTCGGCAGGTACTGATGTGTTTATATTATTGTAAACACCGTTGCTGGCACTCATCACCAGGGTATGATACTGCTTCACGTTACCCAGATAGTCCACGTCCTTCGTCACATCTGTCTTTCCGCAGTAGGCAATAACACCAAATACGGTCTTGTGAGTAATCTTCAGAGGTGAGATGGTACCGTCGTCGTAATAGTAGTCGCCGAGATTGTAAGTCCTCTCATCACTGGTATTGGTGGCGCCGTCCACAACATATTTCTTATAGAAGCCTCCATTCACTCCACTGTGTGTGATAGCAAAGATATTATAATTACCGTCCACATCGGTATAAGTCTTACCAGTGAGAGCCTCTACGGCGTTGGGTCTTACAATATAGCGGTAGATCGGTTCACCTTCCACGAGTTGGCGCACCCGCTTCTCTGTCTTGTCCATCAGATAGAGTTCCTTGACGTCATATTCGCAGGAGGGGTCGTTTGCCAGTTTATAATGGTGGGTGATGGTTGGCACCTGAATAACGATCAGTCCCATCATGTGCTGCATCTTGAACTGGCAGGTAGTCCCCACCAGCGTACCCTGACCCACCATCAGGTCGCTATGGGTATAGTTGAATGCAGTCTCTTGGTTTTTGTAGGGTTCAAAGGTGTCTATATGGCTCCTGAAGAACTCCGGAGCCGTGTGTTTGGTCGGATCGACATCTGCGATTTTCTTGCCTATTTTGTAGGGATAGTAGGCAAAATAGTCCACACCATTGTAATACAGGAACTCCTTTCCATCGGCAGCTGTCCACTTGCCGTTTTTCATGATCAGCAGTCTGTTGACATACGAGTTGTTCAACGGGATGTTCTGTTTGGTGATGGCAAACACACCGATAGAGTCGCCGTCTACAAACTCAGTCGACATAACAGTCTTCCCATCCTCCGTCATCTCGTTATTGGAGTCAGCGGCACGGGTATTGCTGCTGTTGTTAAAGCCCTTGTCGGATACCAGTATGCTGACGGGAAGTCCGCCATTCTTTTGGGTGTTGTTCCCGAGAGTCGTGTCTTCCTCAGAACAGCTGGTCTGCGTCAGGACTGCAATGGCCATTGCCATCAAAAATAATGCTTTCGTCTTCATTGTATATGTATGCTTTTAGGATTTACTGTAGATATGATTATTATGAATTTTTGGGATGACTGGTCACAGGTTCCTCATCACCCTGCTCCCAGTTGCCCCCATTAGGAACTTGCTCTATATCCTTATCGTTGCTGTCGACCTGGTCGGTGTCATCCTTGTTCCAGTCAGTCTCACGGGTATCGACACCACCGTCGCCCACATTACTGTCTACAAGCTCGGTTGCGTCGGCCGTCCACCAGTCATTAGCGAAATGGATGGGTATCTCACCAGCTTTCACCTGAATATCACTGCCTTGTTTCGTCCATCGCGAGTCTGTCAGCCAGGGTTGAATGTCAATTGACGTAGATGTCACGTCTTCCTGACTGTCATCCCATGTCCACTTCTCTTTTCCCTCAAACGACGGTGTGACAATGATGCTCCCTTGAGTTACCTCCACATCATAGAAGAACTGATGACCAGCCTGCAAGTCGGCCTCTCCGCTTGACGGCTCATAATAGAAAGCCGTGTTGTTAATCGTGAAAACCAACATAGGCGTGCTACTCAGATTCTGTGGAATAACCAGAGCCTCATAACATCTCAGATAGGTATCGGCATCATTAGTAACTGTCTCATGAGGCGTGATATACCCCGTCGAGCCGTTGGGAGTCCAACTGCCATAGTTTCCCTCCGCAGGTTCTGCGAAGCGGGCCTCCATTACAATAGGAAATGACTCACAGCCTATCGTGATGCCTTGGAAGACGGAAGGATTCTCTGCCAGCACTCCCGCGTTCTTGATCCTGACGACGACCTTGGCCGTCTGGTGATAGAAACAGATGCGGCGCTTGAAGCGGTCGCCCTCCACTCTGCTGATGGCGGTAGGTGGTGCATAGAGGAAATCACTCTCCTCGACACCCCTGCCTCCGTTTGCGTTCTGGTTGCTCACTACCGCCCACGTCTCCGGTAACACCTTTTGTGTCTTGCCATTGCCCAGATACCAGCCTTTGACTGTCTGTTCCTCTCCTGTTCCACGTGTCCAGTAGAAAGGCTCCTCTTCCGAGGTGGCCCTCAGCTGGCCGCCGTTCTCTGTTGAGGCTTCATACATCTTCACCGTATTGCCGATCTGCAGGGCTATGCGGTCGTTGACCGTCCAACAGCCGTCTGTCCATGAGTATCCCTGCCCGTCGGCCATTACCGTGGCAGGAATCACGATGGCATCCAGCCGGTCGCCTTCCAGCGCATGATCGTCGCGGCAGCCTGCCAGTAACAGCAGAGAGGCGAGTATAAGGATCAGAGTCTTTCTTGTCATATGCTGATATCCATGAATTGTTTAGAATGCGCAGGCAAAAAGCTTATCTCCGCTATAGTTATTGGGTCTATAATATGTATCAAACGAGTAGCTGAAAAGGGAACATCTCCACCATGTACTCCCATCTGAAGACCCGTCAGTACTCGTGATGAAACCACCAGAATTTAAAGTGTTTCCTGTTGCTTCAAACGCACGAGCCAACTCCGTCTTGTATGTCGTTCTGATAGGAGCGAAGGTAGGGCGAGTGGCCGAGGCCTTTGCCGTCATCTCTGTAGCTCCGAAGCAGCAGATCATCTTAATCCATTGTCCCGTGCTGGGTACAAACCATTCCGAGCACTGGTCGTATGCCTTGGTGCCTGCTGTCTGTCCCATTGTGAAAGTGAATGATGATGATGTTGAGAGATTGCCTATCGCCCTTGAATTGGTAAGGCCTGACTTATCCGCCATCATCTGTCCTACGTTCACCACATTGGGGGCTGGCGTGTCTATATTCCTGTATTCGGTTGGCCAGATACCAGAATACTTCTGTTTTGTTATTATCAGTCCATGGGGGTATCCTTCTGTGTACTCATCATTGAGATTGGCCAGATACATCACGATACCGATGGCATTGCTATATCCCGTCACATTGCCGCTTGCCGGAACATGGGCAATGTGCATATCCTTGAAAACGATATCCCCAGGTACCACAGTAAAATCCTCTATCTCGGAGTCGGCAGGATTGAATCCGCCGTCCACCACATATTTCTTATAGCGCCCGGCGCTCACATTATTACATGTGAAGCTGAATATACGGCCGTCAGGATTCTTGCCCGATATGAACTTCGCTTGTCCCGGCTTCACCAGATAGCGGTAGTAGCCTTGTTTGCGACTGGGCTTATACACCTTCTGTTCGAAGGAATAGATCTTACTGTCGGAGCTGAGGTTCTCCATGGCGTCGCCCTCCGTCAGTTTGGGAAAGAGATAGACCGTGCCCTTGATCTCCTCGGCCGTAGAGATGAAGATCAGTCCCATGGTATGCCCGAGTGTGAAGGTAAAGGTATCACCGGTTACCGAGCCGTCGCCGATCATCAGGTCGCTGGCGATATACTTCATCGTGGTAGACTGGTCGTCCTGTGGCCTCCACTCGTTCACATATTCCGCAAAGAACTCAGCGGCTGTATGTTTCGACCAGTCGACCTTCTCCATATTAAAATCCTTGTTGTAGGGATAATAGGCGAAATAGCTCAAGCCCGGGAAATAGTAGAAGGTCTCGCCGTCGGGGTTCTTCCAGTTGGTGCCGTCGTATACCAGTTCCAGGTTCTGATAGTGTGAGGCTCCACTCGGAGAGATGGAGAACACGCCGATCTTGTCGCCTGCGATGAACTGTGTCTTCATGATGGTACCATCACCATCGGTCTTTTCCTCGTTGCTCTCACTGGCACGAGTCGATTTTCTGTCCTCATAGCCGCCATCCACTACCTTCACGGTCATGGCCTTTTGCCCGTCAGAATCCAAATGATCCTCGAGGATCATCTCACTTTGGGTACAACTGTTCATTGTAATGGCAAACAGGCCCCAACTCAGGTGTAAAAACAATCTCTTCATATTTTCCTATCGTGTCTTATTATACTATTTGCTTTATCTGTTCTGTCTCACTGTCGATGATCTCATCATCGTCATCCTTGATCCGCCGGTAACCGTCTCCTGTTGTCGTGCCGCCCGGCTGGTTGTCCTCTTATATTCTCGCCGTATTGCCGATTTTCAAAGCCATACGGTCGTTCACATTCCAGTATCCGCCTGTTCTGGAGTCTCTCTGTTTGTCAGTTGCTGTTGCGAAATATATACTTACTGTCCATGTGGCATACCCATGCCTAGGAATTTTTAGAACCCACAGGCATAAAGGGTCTTGGCACTTGCTCCGTTTATATTATATTTATTACCCGAAGAGAATGATGGAGTAAAGAGATTGAAAACCCATACCCCAGCTCCATCGGCGGTTGATTCTGAGCTTACGAAAAATGCGCCTGAGCTCCAGCCAGAAGCAGTTACTTTATAGTCTCCAGTCACCCCTGTTGCCTCAAACGAGCGACCCAGCTCTTTGGAGTATGTTGAACGGACATTGGCAAAAGTAGGACGAGTAGCAGTAAGAGCTGAGGATACATGGCCTCCTGTATAGTCGCAGATCATCTTTAGCCATTGTCCAGTACTGGGTATAAACCATTCCGAGCATTGGTCGTATGCCTTGGTCCCTACGCTTTGGGCCTTTGTAAACTTAAGATAGTATGTACTATTTATGGCCAAAGAGTTGGTGAGTCCTGATTTATCCTCCATCATCTGTCCTACATTGACCACATTGGGTGCCGGAGAGTCGTAGCTTTTTGAACTACTCTCCCAGAACGTAAAACTCGATTCGACAGTTTGTTTCCTCAATACCAGCCCGTGGGTGTATCCCTCAGTATACTCATCATGAAGTTCTGCCAGATACATCACGATACCGATGGAATTACTATATCCTGTTACGTTTCCGCTGGCGGGCGTATGTTCAAAGTGCATATCACTGAAAATGATATCCCCAGGTACCACGGTAAAATCCTCAATCTCGGAATTGGCGGGATTGTATTCTCCGTCTATTACAAATTTCTTATAGCGCCCAGCGCCCACATTATTGCATGTGAAGCTGAACACTTTGCCTTCTGGATTCTTGCCCGAGATAAACTTCGCTTGTCCCGGCTTCACCAGATAGCGGTAGTAGCCTTGTCTGCGACTGGGCTTATACACCTTCTGCTCGAAGGAATAGATCTTACTATCGGGGCTGAGGTTCTCCATGGCGTCGCCCTCCGTCAGTTTAGGAAAGAGATAAACCGTGCCCTTGATCTCCTCGGCCGTAGAGATGAAGATCAGGCCCATGGTATGCCCGAGTGTGAAGGTAAAGATATCATCGGTTACCGAACCGTCGCCGATCATCAGGTCACTGCTGATGTACTTCATCGTGGTAGACTGATCCTCCTGTGGCCTCCACTCGTTCACATATTCCGCAAAGAACTCAGCGGCTGTACGTTTCGACCAGTCGACCTTCTCCATGTCAAAATCCTTGTTGTAGGGATAATAGGCGAAGTAGCTCATGCCCGAGAAATAGTAGAAGGTCTCACCATTGGGATTCTTCCAGTTGGTGCCGTCATATACCAGTTCCAGATTCTGATAGTGTGAAGCTCCACCCGAAGAGATGGAGAACACGCCGATCTTGTCGCCTGCGATAAACTGTGTCTTCATGGCGGTACCGTCACCGCCGGACTCTTCCTCGTTGCTCTCACTGGCACGAGTCGTGTTATTGTCCTTATTCTCATAACCACCGTCCACGACTTTTACAGTCACGGCTTTTCGTCCATCCGGATTCTCACCGATATTTGCCTCGTCTTGCGTACAACTGTTACTGAGAAAGGCAAACATAGCCAGACTCAGAGATAAGAATATTTTGCTTTTTTTCATTTCTTATAGGTATTCTTATTTGTTGCTTTGTTACTTATTATTCGCTGCTGATAGCCTCATCCTCGCCCTCCTTGATCCATTGGGTGCCATTTCCGACAGTCATTCCGTCAGGCTGGTCGGTATGAGTGGCGTCTTCGTCATCGCCATCTTTCCGCCACCCTTCGGCCTCTGCGCCCGACTCAGGCTGACTGTCCTCCAGCAAGGCACTGCCTTCACCCTCTTTCCGCCATCCGTTGGCACCAATATCAAGAGGAATGACGCCCGATGTGATGTTGGCATCGGGATTATCCTCCCTTTTCCAGCCCTGTATCTGTAGCGTAGCATCCTTGTCATCGTTCTCGTCGACGGTGCCGTCATCCTGCCAGCTCCATACCAGGTTGTCGCCCACCATGGGTGTCACCACCAGCTTTGTGCTGTCTACGCTGACTCCGATATCATAGACGAAGAGATGCCCGGGTGTCAGTCGGGCCTGGTTCTCCTGTGGTATATAATAATAGGTATGGCCACCTAGGGTGATGGCCAACAGAGGCTTATGGTCCAGATTGTCAGGAATGACCAGCGCCTCGTAGTATTTCAGATAGGTGCTCACACTGTCGAACACCGTCACATGGGGTATGATATACCCAAGGTCCTCGCTTCTGCGGGAGAGTGTCCAACTGCCATAGGATGTGGTGGCCGGCTCCTCAAACGAGGCGCGCATCACGATGGGATACGATGCGTTGCCGATCGTCACCTGTTCTATCGCAGCCGTATCGCCTTTGATGGCGCCCTCGTTCCTGATCCTCACCATGATCTTTGAGGTCTGGTGATAGAAGTTGATCTGTGCATGGAAACGGTCGGTATAGGTGATGCCTGTGGGAGTGGCATAGAGGAAATCGCTTTGCTCCATTCCCTCCCCGTCGTTGGTATGCTGGTTGCCTGCCACCGTCCACTCAGTGGGCATCTCCCTCAGTCGTCTGCCATTGCCGAGATACCATCCGGCGACGTTCTTCGTCTCGCTCCTGGTTCTCCAGTAGAATGGTGTCTCCGCAGCGGCTGCCCTCAGAGTGCCTCCGTCCTCATGACTGGCCTCATAGATCTTCACCTCGTTATCGATGCGCACAGCCACCTGATCATGCTCCGCCCATTCGCTCGTCGTGGCGGTAGTGCCTCTTGTCGCCTCAACGGGCGATGCCACGACAGCCTTCAGCACCACGGGCTCTGGTGTCTCCAGGAGCGACTCCGTGTCTTGTTGCGAACAAGCCATGAGCGATAGCAGGATCGCTGCCGTTATCATCTCTTTGTGTCTTCTCATACCTGCGTCGCTCCTTATATCTTCATTTGTACGTCTGTCACGCCTCCCAGCTCCCAGTCGTGTACGACGACCTCGTATTCCAGTGCCAGTGATACGACAGAGATCTGGTACGTGTAGATCTTGCCCCACTGCCATTCGGGCACGGTGCTGTTCTTCAGGTTCGCCTCCAGGGTGTGAACGGCCGTCGTCCCGTCGATGGTGGCCTCGTACTCGATCACCATCTTAGCGTCGTCGGGTATCGCCTGAGGCAGCATCAGGAATGAGTTCTCGTTGGTCGCCACCGGCTGCCGGCCGTCGGCGTCGCTTGCCAGCGTGATGTGCTCTACCACATAGTCGGGACTGACGGTGAAGCTGACACCGTTGGTGCCACCCTGCAGCGTCCATGCGTTATCGCCCAGGCGATAGGTTCCCTTCTTGTGGATGTTCTTCAGCGAGATGCTCTTGATCTTACCGCTCAGTCCGATGTCGCCCGTCACAAACTGGATGGCCGACAGCCGGTGATGGAGTGTCATCTGAACAAGATCATTCCTGTCACTGGTACTTAGTACTGCCGACTCGCCCGTCATCACATCCTGCTGGTCGGCCACATCCTGCGGCACCTCGTACGTTATCACCACAGGACCACTCGTCGCATGATCTGACAGAAGGATGGACGGGTTACCACTCTGTTCGGAATACGGATAGTATGCGAGGAACTTCATCGACTTGCCGGTCTCCGGCTTGGCATACCCGTTACTCGTACACCAGCCTGTGCCACTCTTGGTCACCTCCTCGTTCCACATATATCCCGGCGTCCCGAGAGCATCGCCGTTCTCAAAGACATAAGCCGCCATACCGACGCTCTTGCTAAGCGTCGTCTCGGGAATGCCACGTGTCGTCATATCACCCGTCGAGAACGAGAAATACAACGGCTGGTATGCCGGCGGTGTGGCAGTGTCATCACTGCCACACGCCGACAGAACCAGCGAGATAAGCGCAAGCATACCCACCTTCCATAAATGCTGTTTGGCCTTTCGAAGGTTCAGTATCATGCTTCTAGTCTATTTCTATTCCACGATCGCTGATGGTAGGATCATCAAAGATTGAAGAACCACTAAGAATAGATACGCGGTCCATCTCTACGGTTACGATCTCTGGTTTTACATATTTTGTTTTCATAACTTGTTTTTTTTAATGTTGATTAATTTGAATTGTCAGAACTCTATGTCCACGGGCTCGTCTGTGCCTTCAGTCCACGGGTCAACCTCAATGACAAATCCGGAGCCGAACGACAAAGGCTTTCCATGGATGTCGTAACCTCCGGCGAAGCTGATGGTAAGAGTGGTCGTCTTTCCCTCAGTGGTCTTGGTCGCATTGATGGGTAAATACACCTCTCCATACTCGTTGGCAGTCCCCAGCAGATAGATACCCTCGGCGCTTTGTATCTTGCAGAGCAGCCTCATGTAGGTCTGTCCTTCTGCATCAGCCTCCGCTATCGACACAGGCGCCGTGTCCTTTGTCTTCCACTTGGTGGTTTTTGCCTGGGGGATCACCATGAAGATGGTATCCTTATTGACAAGATATTCCCTGGTGGTCGGAACCACGAATGGCTCGTCAAGGATACGCTCCATCTTTCCACGGGTGGTGCCTTCTGTCCACGAACCAGAGTTTGATGTTGTGGTACTGAAAGTGAATGTTCCCGAGTTGATCATGTTATGCACGGAAAATCCTCCGACAGTGACAGTGTAGTCGCCATCCATCTTGTTGACAATCGTGAAGTTCAGACCAGCAAGCGCAGACTTGAAACTCAGTCCGGTATTACCCTGGGTCTCCTTCATGTTTACTCCGATAGACGAGGCATACATCAGGTCAAACTGTTCCTCCGTACGCTCTGGTACGGTGTAGGTGAATGTTTGCTTCGCGGTAGTCATCGTCAGCTTGTCCAAAATACCGCCGGCGCTCTTCTTGGCGAACGAGGCGTTGATGGCATAGAGGTTGACAGCTCCATCAGGTATATTGAGGATGCCGTTTGCTGTCCATGTCCCGTCTTCATTCTTCTGGTATATGATATTCGTAGCGAATACTCTTTTACCATAGATACCATAGACACCGTACCTGTCGATCTCAAAGGGCTTCATACGGGAACCGCGTGTCAGTGGAGTGCCGTCTATAGAGATGTTGAACACAAAGGGGGAAGCCACTGGGTAGTCTTCCGTTGTCGGAGGGTCATTCTTGGAACAGCCAGTGAAGCCTGCTGTCAATGTCAAGACACCGACAATCAGCAGCATTGCTTTGCACAAGAACTTCATAAGGCTATTTGCAGACATGATGGGTTATGGGTTGATAATTGGTGTGAATGCTTCATAGAAGGATCTTCCGTCTGCGTATTTCATCTGATCCATTCTGATGTTGATCACATTGTTTTTAGCAAATCCAAAGCCGTTTGTCATCACCAGCGGAATGTACACTTCTTCGTAATTGTCGGTAGTGCCATTGGCTGCGGCATCTTCGTTTCTCTTATTCAGGATACTCTCCAAGACGACATTCATGTTGAATTCTTCGGCTGTCGGGACGAGCACGCTGATCTGCTTGTCGTCAAGCCAGCTGTCGTCGTCTGTTGAAGCTTGACCCTCATAAGTGTCGATATACTCTTCCTTTGCTTCTTCATACTCTCCGTCATCAGAAGTCTCGTCTAAACCAAACATATCTCTATAAGTACTTCCTGTGTACTCATAGAACTGACAGGTGACGCCGATATAGCTGTTGTTCAAGGGGTGCCCGGAGGTGCCGTCGGTATCCCAAGCAGTAGGCTTATGGGGCATTACATAGATCTCGCCGATAGAGGTCTCGTCAATATAGTTGCCGTCTAGCTCCTTGAAGTCAGCGAATGCGGAAGGCACGAATTCTATCGGCTGTTTCAGGGTGATGACAATATCCTTGTATTCCGCGTCCTCAGGATCTACGGTCCATGGGTTCGTGGCATAGTTTGCGAAATCGAAAGTTCCCTTTGTGGCAATGTGATACAAAGTGATTTTGGTCACCTTGATGTGGGAGTCGTTATCGCCACCAAGTGCATCCTTGTCGAATCCGATATTGAATTTCACAGATGACAGGGCGTGCTTGAAACTCAGGGTGACGGGGGAGCCGCTCTCGTTGTCCTCGCTCAGAGATACCAGCAGGTCTTTCTGGTCGCTGATGTTTGCAGGCACGGTGTAGGTGAACTTCCCGTTAGTGATGGCTGGCGCATCGCTAGTGTTGTCACTGGTAGCATAGAAGGTATGAGTATCTGTGCCATCGGGCCACGTCAGGTTCGCATGCCCGTCAGCAACCCAACTGTCGTCGGGCTTTGTAAACAGATAGTTGTCCATCCATTTGTTGGAAGTCCCCTGAATACCTACCATGTTAAAAGAACTGATGGCGCTGATGGCTGTTCCACGAGTTGCATCGCTGTTGGCAACATTGACAACGAATGGAATACCAGAAGCCTGACCCTCTGCCGGATTCTCTTTTCCTGCCAGTGAGTCTTCACTTGAGCAACTGATAAGAGTTGCTGTGACTGCCGTCAGGGCAGTCATCCAAATAGTTTTTTTCATATCATTAATGTTGTTAAAAAGTATAATCCCAAAAAACGTTATATGTAGCTTTGGTTGATTAATAATATATTAACGCATCCTATTTGTTGTTCGGTCGCGCTAGCACGCCCTCCCTTAGACACGCTGGTCAGTAGTAACCAACGGCAAAGTTAAACATTTTTTTTATATTACAAATATATTTTATCTTTTTTTTTCAAAAGCACAAAAAAAATATCGGCAATAAGCATTGCCGATATACCTATAATATAAATAATGTGCAGCCCACGCGCCTCGAGACAGATACCTATGTTCTCTCTATCAGCACAACGGCATAGGCCGAGATTCCCTCCTCACGACCCGTAAAACCAAGCTTCTCGGTAGTCGTCGCCTTGATGGAGATATCATCCTCATCGCAACCACATATCTGCGCCATACACGCCTTCATCTGAGGGATATGAGGGTTCATCTTCGGGCGCTCTGCACAGATGGTCGCATCGATATTACCCAAACGGTACCCTTTCGTAGCAATCAGGTCGATGGTTTTCTTCAGTATCACCTTACTGTCCATACCGTCGGTCTCGGCGGCGGTATCAGGGAAGTGGTAACCGATGTCGCGCATGTTGGCGGCACCGAGCAGGGCGTCGCAGACGGCATGCAGCAGCACGTCGGCATCGCTATGGCCTAACAATCCCTTACTATGCTCAATCTTGATGCCGCCCATCCAGAGGTCGCGGCCTTCCACTAACTGATGGACGTCGTAGCCCATTCCAACTCTTATTTTCATAATATCTTTTGTTTGTTACCTTCTGAACAGATCCTTGATTCCATCCATGTCGAAGGCGAGGGTAAACCGCAAGGTCTGGTCGAGCGGGTTACTACGCGCCGTCGAGATGACATAGCCCACATCGAGCGAGAAGACATTCATCCGGAAACCGCCACCGACGGTGAAATACTTCAGGTTACCCTTCGACTCCGCCTGATGGTGATAACCGGCACGGAGCGAGAACTGGTCATGATACACATACTCAGCACCGAGGCTCCATTGTAGCTCGTCCATCTCCTCCTTAAAGCCACCGGGCGCATCCGAGAAGCTCTTGAACATACCACTGAAGGCACTCACATCACTATATTCCCTGCGCACCCGATCCTGATAATCGCTGTTCGACTCACCTTCCTCCTGTCGGGGCACGGTAGGCACCATCAGCTTATTGACATCAGCAGAGATAGAGAAGCGGTTATACGCATCGACGGGAATCATCAGCGAGGCGCCCAACCGCATGTTAGCTGGCAGGAACTGACTTTCCTCGTCACCGTAATAGGAAATCTTACTACCTATATTCGACAAGTTCAGTCCCACTCCAAGCTGGCACTCTCTGCTGCCCAGCATCACATAATTATTATAGTACATCGCCAGGTCGGCGGCAAAGGCCGAAGCCGGCTTTGAGTCCTCACTATAGTCATAGCGCAGATCGCTGTATATCCAACGAAGGGCGGCAGCCAACGAGAGCTTCTCACTGAGCATCATCGAATAGGCCACATCAAGCGACATCTCATAGGGCTTCACCGTCATCCCGTCGTCGGCGAACACCTCGCCCAATGAGAAGTAACGGAGTGAGCCCGACACAGCCGAATAGTCGCCGATACGATAGTAGCCGGCCACATAGGCCAGATCAATATCGTTGACCAACTGCCTCAGCCATGGGGTGTAGTTCAAAGCAACCCCCGACCGACTGATACAGAACGGATATTTTGCAGGGTTCCAGTATTGTGAGTTTACGTCGGGATCGGTGGCTACACCCACGTCACCCATACCTGCCGCCCGTGCATCGGGGGCAATCGTCTGCGATATCACCGCATGCTCAACCGGGTTGAACATCACGTTCTTACTATCCTGTGCAGAGACGGTGAACAGAGAAGCGTAAGCGGCAAACAGCACAGCCGTCGCTTTCACCCATATCTGTCTTCTTTTTGTATTCTTATCTTTCATTGCTCATATAACGACTGATACAGTCTAATTATTGCTTAACACCATCAATTTATTAGCATACGAAGCCGTGCCGCTGCCAGCGCAGCCCACTTGGATGCGGTAGATATAGACACCCGTCTGCAGTCGACTGCCACTGGCAAGCCGCAGATCCCAGTCCATGGTATAGGTATTGCCAACCGGTATGACTGTCTCACGCTGTTTCCAGAGCTGACGACCCGCCATATCGAAGATGTCGAGCGTCACCGTTATCTCACTGCCTATACGGTCGTGACTCACGACAAACGAGGTGTTCGTCATGGCCGGGTTCTTCGTACATACGACACTGATATCACCGGGCGTCAGGTTCTTCACCACGTTGAACGTCAGTTCTGTCGCCGACGAGTTACCCAACACATCCCATGCCCGGAAGCGCAGGCGGTATGGTCCCTCATCCAATGCCGGAATACTGAAGCCCACCGTACCACTACGGTAGTCGCCGAAGTCGTAAGCGAAGTAGTCGTTGAGGTTATACGTCCACGACTCTCCCGTCGCCTGACCTTGCCCGTCTTGCAGACGCTCGACCACCAGTTCCAGATCATGCCCGATACTACTACCCGAGGCATTGATGCCACTGTCGTCGTAGAGCTCCGCCACGAAGTAAGGAGTGGTATTTACACGACCGCCATTCACGAAAGTCTTGGCATTCAGATAGCAGTGGATCGCCGGCCCCACCGAGTCGGTCTGTGTATCACCGCTGCCGCTGAGCACGAAACCACCATGCTCGCCATGCGCCGTCACCGTCTTATCATTGCTGATAGCATAAAGCGTCATCATACCACTGCCGCCGGTATAACTGATATCCGCAGGCACAGCGAAGGTAAAACGGAAGATGCCGTTTCTCACGCTGTCGGAACCATGAAAGAGTGTCCGCCTACGGTCCGTATATACGAAAGGTTCGTCGGCACCCTCGTCAGAGCTGTCGTTCAACCGACAAGTGATCGTCTCCTCAGCATCTCTGACGACGACGGTAATCGTCCCTGAAGAGTTGCAGGCAACAGTCTCTTGCCCATGGCCAGATTGGAGGTGACCGACGACCTGGACGACAGAGCCTGCCTGTAGTTTGATGTCCTCGTTTGCGGTCTGACCATTGATACTGTCAACGACGACGGTTGTTGTCGGACAGGCCAGTCGCAAAGCCGGATCGCCGAGCAGCGTATATTGTAGTTTGTTGGGCGACATGTCACGCCCCCGACTGACGAGCTCACACTTTGCCAGACGAGCCGCCTCACCGATGCTCACGCCCGGTGTCAGCACATAACCCGTGAAGGCGAGGTTCATCGCCTCGTTATAGGTGGCATAGACCGTTCGAGTGGTTCCGAAGAAGGCGATACCGCCCCCCTTGCTATTGAACATCACCGTCTCACCGATGTTCTCCTCCTGCCCGTCGAAGGGCATGATATCACACGAGGCCGTCACCCATAGAGGCAATCCCTTCGAGGTCGATGTCTCAAAGTCTGCCAGCTTCATCACCAGTTCATGCGACAGCGCATAGGCAGCCCCATGACCACAGTAGTTCATCATCAGGGCCCCGTCGCTCAACTGTTGTTTGACCTGTTGCGTCACATCAGGATAGGCATAGCCCGTCGACGACGAGGTACGTTGGTAGGCATCCCAGTAAATCTTCTTCAGCTGATAGCCAGCATGGTCGTTGGCTACCATCGTTGCCACCTTGTCGGCGGTTGTCATATGTACATTATTGTTTCCGTCGTCACCCATCATACAGACAACGTTCTGCCATGCGCCACCCTGTGCGTTGGTGGCATAAGAGATGGTCTTGTCCACAAGCACCGCCGCCTCTTCCGCGGTACGTGCCGGGAAACGGCCCACCGCCACATCAGGCTTACCCGAGTACTGTCCATTCGTCTGTCCGTCGGCGATGGTCTCCTCGTCGTCGAGCAGACAGAAGAAGTCGTCGCTCACATAACAGTTCACATGACTGAATGAGTTCTCGCTCTCGAAGCACAACAGGAAGTCATCGAGGTCGCAGCCCGCCCAGTCCTGCGTCCGCATCCTGTTATCCCAGGCCCCATCGCCCATCAGCAACAAGTAGCGTGGCGTGTCCGCTTCCGTTGCGGCCCTGTCGTAGAGCATCTTCATGTAACGGCGATAGGCCGTAGCATCGGGCGTACCACTGGAGAACTCATTATACAGTTCGTCGGCGGGCACGATGCGCACCCTCAGTCCGTCCGTCTGTTCATGGTGTGCTTTCAGGCGTTCCGCCTGTGCCAGCAGTTTCTGCGAGGTAGGAATGATCATCACCATATCTACGGCCTCGTCGGCATGATGATCCTGATTGGTAATCATATAGACATATTCGGGCACGGGAAGATCGGCCGTCGCCAAGTTGTCCATCGGCCTCGGCGTGTCGAGTCGCAGCGACAGATAGTCGAGTCGCAGGTCTCCACCACTCGTCTGTGTGATCTGCACCGTATTCTCCGCTTGTAAGTCATTGAGGGGGAAGTCCCATACGTACTCTGCCGCCTCGGTATAACTGTCGAGGACGACGGTCCGTCCGACGGTGCCCACCGCCACCCCGTTCACGGCGACAGTAGCCTCGAAGCTGCCGTTATAGGTCAGGGCAACGGACAGGGTGCCCGTCGTGCCGCTGGCCGTCAACATATATGTCTGGGGGAGTCCTTTCCCGAAAAGTGTCTTGTCGAAGAGGTTCCTACCGCCATGATACCAGGCATAGTCGTCCACCTCGTAGAGTGTGTGATAGTCGGCCGCAGTTGGATAGTCGGCCACAAAGGTCTCCTCTGTCACGGTGAGGGGCTCTCCCTCATCCTCTGTCAGGAAATAATAGCCATCATCAGAATAAGGATTACGAGTGCGCACTGTGGCCATCGGCGACTCCCACGTCACAGGTCCTACGGCCCGAAACAACCGACGACCATTCACCATACAGGTGGGCACCTCCCGCAGGTCGTCCGTCATCGTCAGATAAGCGGCAGTCAACCGCTCCGGCTGCAAGGCACCGCCATAGCCGTAGACCCTCACATGCGACAGGTCCGTGAATCCGGCCTCTCGGATCAGTGCCTCCGTCAGTTGGTAGACGCCACTCGCCGGCACCCGGATCTTCGCCCAGCGGCCCGACCGCAGAACGGAGTGACTGGCATAGCGCGAGCCCTCCATGGCTCGTGTCCGTGCCCTGTCGGCAACTACCGCCCGTGCCTTCGCCTGCACGTTCAGTTTAAAACTGACGAGTTTCTGGTATCGCCCGTCGCGGAACACCAAGGGCACAAACGACACGTCGAGCATACCTTGTTTCCGTGCCACACCCACCGTCTGACTTATCTCGGGCAGTGCCGGCAACGGCTCGTCGCTGATCTCCTGATAGCGGCGCACCTCGTTGGCACTCATGTCAATAAACTCGGGATACTCGATGCTCACGGTATAGACCGAGTCGGCATAGCCGGCCCCCAACGCCTTCTGCCAGGTATATACAGGCAACACACTGTCGATCCTGACTTGCCGGGCAGTCAGGTTCACGAACCCCTGAGCCTCAGCACACAGGCAGAGGGTCAGGAGAGCACAAACGGTCATCAGTCTCAAGGCGCTTCTCACGTTCAGCATCAAACCTTTAATACTATAACGTTCTCCGCCCTTGCTTTATTATATCTCTCTGGATTTTTCAGGTACCTTAGAAGTACACACGAAGGCCGCCGATGAAATCCGCACGCTGGATACCATAGAACTCGTCTTTCTTCAATTCGAAGCCCTCGGGCTTGTTCAGGCGCATCGACATGAAATTGACTCTTACGCCCAGTCCCACGTTCTTGGATAGCATATACTCAACACCCATATCGCACTTCATCGTGGCATGCTTCTCAGTGTAAGAGTAGATGCTGTAACCAGACAACGACTCCTTATACACGCCATAGCCCACACCAAGGTTGTAGTCCCAGCGCCATCTGTCTCCACTCTTAAAGCTCAAGCCCAGACTAGGACCGACATAGAACAGGTTCAGATGATAGAGGTCATCAAACGTCGTACTGTAGTTCATCACCTCGGCGCCGACACCGAACCAGCTCCAATAGTGCATATAGCCAGCATTCACCGTGAAGCCGCCCTTATGCTCGTACTCGTCACCATCGACCACAAAGCGCGAACTGATATCACCATAGCCCAGATCTACCCTAAAGACGTTCTTCGGATTAGCCCTGGAACGCTCACGGCGGCGATTCTGTTCACGCATGAATTCCACCAGTTCGACATCGTTGTCCATCTCCGCCTTCTGTAAGGCCGTATAGGTGTCGATGGTCACCGCACTGTCGGGCACGACATACATCGTACCGTAGACACGATGGCAGGTGGACGTCCAGATGTTTGGCAGGCGGTGCTCATCCACATGCAGGGCATTGCCACCACACTCCGCCGTCTTCCTCACAGCCAAGGAGAGCATATTGCTGTACATACAGTTTTCCGTGGGAGTAAAACCAGGATCCGTCGCCTTCACCGTACCGATCTTACGCGCCCCGGCAGGTAGTGGCTCATTCTGTTCATACACGATCACCGAGTCGACCTGCCGCGCAGGCAACGACTCTATCAGGTTCACGGTCACCTTGGGCGAACAACTGGCCAGCATTACAGCCACCAGTACAAACAATAACGACAGTTTCTTCATAATTTCTTTATTCATTCTTTGATGGTTGACAAGTACAAAGGTACCACTTTTTCTTGGATTTTCCGCATCATAACGGACTTTTCTTTTTCAGAATCACGGGGACAGATTCTTGGAAAATATCGATCAAGAACCCGCCCCATGAAACTTTCAAATTACTAACCCGAAATGTTTTTCATGTTTTTTCTAGAGATGATTATCGTTATGTGCACGATTCCTTTAAAGCAGGCCACAGCCATCCAGGACAGGTTGACCCGTCCGCAGCCTGATGACACGCTGGGAAACAGCACAGTAGTATATGCGATGAAGTCTACTCATTGTAAGATATACACGAGGCTAAACGCCTCTTATTTTATGGTTTATTATTTAAATACTTATTGCTTCAGATTCGCTTACAAATATAGTAAGAATAAAACAATTATCCATCGTCTTGCCCGTTGTGTTTGTATTATTTTACACTATTTTATCTTTGTTAGACTTTGGAGCACTCCCCGAGCCTGTCCCCCACGGTCCCTGAGCTTGCGGTTGCTGAGCCTGTCGAAGCATCGCCCCACGATCCCAGAGCCCCTCTGCGGTCCCTGAGCCTGTCGAAGGGAAAAACGCGGAGCCTGTCGAAGGGCCAAAAACGATATATCTTTACAAACGCCCTCTCATAACTCGCGTGTAGGTCAGGAACGTTGGAGTGAGCCCCATACACGCAAGTTTTGAACGGTTTTCGTATTTGTCTGATAATAAGCGGTTTAAGTCGACGCACAAAAGGGGCAGCATCTTTCCTTTAAAGAGATAGGCCCTATGAGTCGTGGAGATAGGGTTTACGAGTGAAAGAGATAATCCCTTATAGGGTATGGAGATGATCTCCTTCACTCGTAAGTGCCATTCCTTACCATCGTGGAGATAATCTCCTTGACTGTTAGAAGCCACCCCTACCCAAAGGAGCCCCCATCTCTACGCCGAACAGGGGAAAAAGGGACTAAAAGTCCCCCTTGGTTTTTCTAGTTCACAACTTCAGACAAGCACTTTTTTCGGCACTTTTTTAGGACAAA
>JAEEGL011884707.1_pt1 | contig 19308 bp, 18 predicted proteins | sample 9134231 | NCBI WGS metagenome assembly JAEEGL01 (sample SAMN16246548, study PRJNA631951) | gut metagenome | biome: gut microbiome; feature: rumen; material: fiber-attached | host: Bos | place: Iran: Karaj | collected 2018-10
ATATTCATTTAATATTTCCTCCTCAAGAGCCCTCATTACTTTCTTATCTTCTTCAGTCATATGATCATACCCAAGCAAATGTAATAAACCATGTACTGCTAAATATGAAAATTCTCTTCTAACGCTATGTCCAAAAGATTCAGCTTGTTCCTTACATCTTTCATATGAAATATATATTTCACCTAAAAATCTAATATTATCATAATCAACATCATTTACTTCTTCAAATGCAAAAGATATAACATCAGTAACAGCATCTTTATTTCTATAATCTCTATTTATTTCTCTTATTTTTTCATTATCAACAATTACAATATTTAATAATGGATTTTCAATATTCAAATGTTTACAAGCAAACTTAATTACACTATCAAGTTCAGTTGTATCTATTTCTTCATTAGTTGTATTAAATATATAATCCTTCATACTTTCCCCCTATGCTACTTTAATAACATAAAATGCTATTAAAACAACTATTAATATACTAAGCACATTATAAAACCAATCTCTTCTCAAGAACTTTGGCATATGATTATTAATTGCATTAAGTGAAATAAATATTAGAAAGCCAAGTATTCCACCAACTACATTTAATATAATATCATCTATATCAAAACTTCTACTTGATACAACAAAATATTGAACAAGTTCTATTGATAAACTTGATAACAAAGATGCTAAAGTTATTGTACCTAAATTTTTAATATTTCCATATTTACTAACAAAGAATCCAAATGGCATAAATAATAAGATATTACCAATTACTTGCTTTTGAAATCCAGCAGATTTAACATCATATCTAAGTATCTCTTTAAATGGAATGAAATTAGTTCCACCATCTACTCCACTATCTGAAGTTACAAGTAAGGCAAGAACAAGTAAATATGCTAAGAATAATAAATTCATTATTTCTTCATGCAAACTAAATCTTCTTGAGTCACTGCAAAAATACATAACAACTCTTATTATGATAAAGATTGCCAAAAGTACTATTAAAGCTTCCTTAGACATATTAATTACTTCTTTAATTGCCTTTGTCATTAGATTCTCCTATATTATCTATATTTGAAGTAACCCCTATATTTTCATAAACTTTGAAAAATACTTCTACATACATTTTACTACTATTTAGCTCTTTTTTCAAAACTTTTTTAGATATGATATATTCATCACTATCTAACATGCTATTAATCTTTTGAACGCTTTTATTTAATGCTAAATGATATGCCTCATTTTCACTTAAATTATGTTCCTTATAATAATACTCTTCCTTAGTCTCTTTATATAATTTAAAAAATAAATATGGTTTATCAAGAATAACTATAGTTTTACTCACAACATTAGCACTATCATATTTCCCAATGATGGTAAATTTATGACTAAACGCATCTATATAATAATGATTAACTATCCTTCCTGTCTTAATATATTCTTTATATTTTAGTGGTATTTCTACATTTGTATAATACCAAGTTTCTGCATATACACGACCTTTTGCTTTAATACTATATTCAATTTTGTCATTTCTTAATATATTACCACTTATTAATAGATCTCCTTTTTTAACATAATCATTAATATCTTTTATCTTAGTACCACTAGAAACAGTAATATATTTGATAACTCCATCATTTGATGCATAAATACTACTTGGACTATTATCGTCAATAATTATTTCATTTTTTACTCTTGGAGTAACATCAATTATATATTTGCAACCATTTTCTCTTATTTCAAGCCATTCTAATTTATCTTTATTATTATTTAAAATATTTTCTTTAATCTTATTTAACTCTCCAAAACTCTTTTTTCTTTTATATAATTCAATATCATTATCTTTTAAAAAATTATTAATTATATTAACTATCTCTGCATTATCACTATTAATCTTAATATCAAAGATAGTATTTGATAATAAATACAAGATAAACATAGAAAATAAAAAAGACAATAACATATATCTATGAAATATTAAATAATTAACAAACCCACTCTTTCCATAATATTTTATTATTTTGGTTTTATATCTTCTAGATATCCTTTTATAATTATCAAAACTAACATTCAAAATAAAAGAGTTATCATAACACTCTAAACTATCATAATAAATCTTATGATATATTAAATAATTTATAAATTTTAAAGTATTTTCATATACAATAATTTTTACTTTATTCATTAATAAATTCTATGCTTTTAATACAGCCATTTATAACAATTTCATATTCATCCATAGCAGTAGCAATTAAATTACAACCATATATTAGTAAATTTTTGTTCTTTACTTTAATTCTAATTTTATTAGGATTTATATCAATAACATTAATATAGTTTTTTATATGAATAAAATTATCTTTTACATTTATTTCATAATTATTTATTTTCATATTAAATAATATTCACAACAAATAAAAAAAAAAACACGAATTATTTCGTGTCTTTTAGTACATTTTCTAACTTTGTTGCAATTACATCTCTTGAGAATGGCTTAGCTAAATAATCTACAAATCCACAAGCCATATATCTTTCTTTAGCACCGGTAGTAGCATCAGCTGTTAGCGCTATGACTGGAGTTGTAAATGCAGGATTTTGTTTTAATATACCCATTGCTTCTTCTCCACCCATAACAGGCATCATAATATCCATTAATACAATATCATAATGTCCAGCATTGATCATATTAATTGCTGTTTGTCCATCATAACATTCATCAATTTCAAAATTAAATGAAGCAATTGCTTTTCTTAGTACTTTAATATTTAATTTATTATCATCAACAACAAGTATCTTTTTACCAGTAAAGTCAACTTCATGTTTTTCTTCAACACTTAATGCTTCTCTAACAATATTATCTTTATTACCAGGCTTTTGAGGTATAACTACCCAGAAAGTACTACCTTGTCCATATACACTATCAACATTAATATTTCCACCCATAAGTTCAACTAAACTCTTAGTGATTGCAAGTCCAAGTCCAGTTCCCTGAACACTAGAAGTTTTCTCAACATGTAATCTTTCAAACTTTTCAAATAATTTATCTTTATCTTCAGGCTTAATACCACGTCCTGTATCAGCTACTTTAATTTCTAAACTATTATTAATCCATCTAACAGTAAAATCAATATAACCTTTTTCAGTATACTTAATAGCGTTAGATAAGAAGTTATTAATAATTTGTTTAATTCTAAGTCTATCTCCATATAAACATTCAGGAATATTAGGATCGATAAATACATTTAACTCAAGATCTTTCTCTTCTACTTTAGTTCTCATTATCTTTAATAATGATTCAATTTCTTCCTTAGGTAGATAATCAGACTCAATAAGTTCTAACTTACCACCTTCAATTTTACTAATATCTAGAATATTACCAATTATTTCAAGAAGAGTATTACTTGCATTAACTATATCATGACAATCTTCTCTAACTTCAGATGGCACTTGATCTTGAAAAGATAACATATCTTCACTTAAACCAACAATTGCATTTAATGGTGTTCTAAGTTCATGAGACATACTACTTAAGAATGCACTCTTAGCTTCATTAGCACTAATAGCAAGTTCTTTTTCCTTCTTCTCATATTCAATTAATCTAATATCTGGATTTTCAATTGTGAAATACATTGTATAACATATAAATGTAGTTACTACTGTTGCAATCAAGAAACTTTGATCAATTGCTTGCAAAGAAATATTAACTAAAACTAAGAATATTATTACAAAAATAGGAATATATTTTTTCTTAAATATTTTCTTTATATTTATGAAAATCAGTATAATCCAAATAAAAAAGTATATACCAATTTGAAATTTTATTGTATCACTTAGTTGGCCATATAGATACATTTTATTTCCATCATAAAATTTATGAAAATCAGTAAACAATAATATAACAGTGTTTATTGCCGCATAAATAATTGAAGTATATTTAATATATTTTAAATGTTTTGGTTGTATTTCGTCATTTTCATCTCTCTTTATACATATACAAATTGTATATATAGTAAAAATAGTAAATACAAGAAACATACTTATAATATATAATCTAGAAAAAATATTAACTAAAAAGTGATCAATTCCTAGATTTCTTACTATCAATTGAAGCGGGATTTCAGACAAATATTCTATTACATTTGCAATAATAAATATTTTAAAAATTCTATTTTCAATTGAATTTATAACTTCTTTAGAAAAGAAGATTATAATTAATAGTACTAAAAAAAACAATCCAGTTACTAAAAATGCAACATTCCACATAAGCAAATCCTCCACTATTCTAAAAAGATTATAACATATTTTTAATTTTTAGTACATTAAAAAAGGTTAATTAATTATTAACCTTTTTATTTATTACAAAGAATAAGTTTTCTGCCTTTTTGTCTTTCCTTCATATAATATTTTCCATTAGAGTCAATTTCAAACTCAACTTTTACAACATCATTTCCAACAACGCTAACATAACCCTTTGTTTGATTTGACATTCCATTTTTATCTTTTTTTAATGTTGTTTGAGAATATGGTAACATATCCCCATGTTCACAAAATGCTGAGAATTGAATTTCTTCTGGAATATAAGAAAGAACAATTTCGTTAATTTCCCTAATGAATTCTTCTTTATCATCTTTAGAATAATCTTCTTTCCATGCTATGTGTGCTACTAAATTATTTTCATTTTCGTTTGTTGGCATTTGTAGAACAATTGCATCTGCAATTGCTGGATGCTTTTTAATCTCTTGTGCTACATCAAATAAATATAATGGCTTTCCTGTTGATAAATCAATTCTATCTGTTACTCTTCCCCAAATAAATACAAAACCATTTTCATCAATTTCAGCTAAATCTCCAGTTTTAAACCAACCATTTTCAAACGCTTTATTTGTAAGCTCTGGCTTATTATAATATCCCTTCATTATAGAAGGTCCTTTAACCCATAAGTTTCCTCTTTGATTTATTTTCAATTCATTTCCATTATCATCAAAAACTCCAACAGTTAATCCAGCATAAGGAACACCTACACCCATAACAGGTTTAGTGAATGGATTTCTTGCATTTGTCTTTTCAGTACAAACTGATGCAAATGCTTCAGATGTACCATATCCACTAACTACGCCTCTTTCATTATTACAAATATGCATTAATTCATTCCATGCTATAAATTTGTTAACATCTGTGCCTTCACCACCAACAACCCATACTTTAGCATGTGATAAATCATATTGCATTCCTTTAGCTATCAATCTAGCAACTCTTTTAAAATATGATTCCCACATACTTGATGTATTAACTGCTATATTTGGTTTAATTGAATCTAATTGATTGAAAAAATCTTTTTCAGATACTCTTGGATCTAAATGAATTGTTAACCCCTTAAATAATGGGTATAAAAATAATAAATTTAATGAAGTTGATGCAGTTGGAGGGAAATGAGTTAAACATTTATCTCCTGGGAAAAATTGATTTCCTGCAACATCTCCCATTATCATTTGATAAAGAGCAGCCTCATTTGTTACTGGAGTTCCCTTAACTACTCCACCAACAGTTGTTCCACTTGATGAAGTTATAAAAGTTCTTCTATCTTTAACAAATGGAACTTTTACATTTCCGGTATAGTAATTTGCTATATCTAAAGCCTTGTCAGCCCATATATATTTCTTATCATTTGGTATTCCAGATTTATCTTTTATTGCTTGCATTTTGTTTAAAAATGAAACAATTTCTTTTTTAGGGCTTGGCATATCAGCTGGAGCTGAAACTACAATAACACTCTTAAATTTATCTTTTGAAAACTCATGTGCAACATTTTTCCACATTCCATCATAAACTACAGCCACCTTAGCCTCTCTAGTTTCTTCTTCTAATGCTTGTGGGCTAATGGCAAGTTTTAAAAAGTATGGACAAGCACCTATCATATTTAATGCAAATACCATAGCACACACATCAGGAACAAAAGGCCCATATACTGGAACAACTTCATTTTCCTCTACACCCATTGCTCTAAAAGTTCTTGCCCATTTATAACATAATTCAATAAATTCAGGTCTTGAAAACTCACGACCAAAATATGCTAAAGCAGGAATATCATAATGCTCTAAAAGTTTTTCTTCAATAACATCCCATACACTTTTATTTTGTGGAATATTATATATTTTTTCTTCTGCATCATCATCGTAATACTTTAACCATTGTCTATCAATACTTGAAAAACCACTGTCAAAACCATAAGTTTGTCCTTGGTCTATTAAAGCAAGCACTCTTCTCTTTTCCTCTTCAGATACATTTGGATGATTTATAACTTTGTTTCTTAATTCTAAAATTTCCTCTTTTGTCATCGAAATCTCCCCTTTGTTATGATTGTAATTTATCACTTAAAATAAAGTATTTCAAATGCAATGTATCATTTGTGATACATAGTTTACATTACGTGATACATTTTTGATACATATAAAAACTATTAGTGTAAACTAATAGTTCTTTTTAATAATTAAATACTTTTATTAAACATTTCCCAGATACAAATACAATGTTTCCCAAAACATTTATTATTCTTTTTATTATCTAGTTTCTTTCCTAGACATGGGCAATAATATTCATTTCCAAAACAATCAATATAAATAAACTTATCTCCTGCTATACATTTTACATTGTTTTTAAAATTGTTTAAATAACTATTCATTATAAATTCAATATTCTTCTTATTAAAATATTTTTTGTATTTATTTATTATGTCAAAAGATCTAATAATATCTTCATCTGTTAATTCAAAATCAACGTTGCAACTAGATATATTCTTAATATAATTTAATGATAAATGTTTTACTCCAACACTAAGTAATTTGTTAATAGTTTCTTCAAAATCAATTATATTCATTTTACTTAAGCAAATCTTTACAACCACTTTATCTCTATCTATTGATACTAATCTTTTAATAGCATCAATAACTTGATTTTCTTTTCCTATTCTTAGTTTATATGATTCATTAACTGAATCAAATGTTATTATAAATTGACTAACTTTATTGACTATAGTATTTATTGTTTTATTATCATACTTATTAAACATTAAACCATTTGTGAATAATATAACTTTACTACTTTTAGATAAAGTGTTTACTATTTTCATAAAGTCTTCATTTAAAGTACATTCTCCTCCAGTTATATAATATTCTTCACAATTTTTATATTTGTTTTGTATCTTTTTTATATCTTTATTATTAATAAATTCTTTACTTCTACCAAAATCATTATAAAAACAATATTTACAATTAAGATTACAGAATTGATTGATTTCAATCAATATTTTCTTAACTTTATCATTCATTCTTATCCCCTCTTTTAAATGATATTTATTTGTTTTTATTTAAATAGTCTACAAGTTGTTTATATCCAGTATCATTCCATAATGCAAATCTTTTATCATCTTTAAATGATCCAAGTGTCTTAGTTTGGCCATCAGGAATAAATATAAAATCCCAACTCCATCCATATTTACCACTTTTTCTCTTAGCAATAGTACCATTTGTGATAGATTTAAATACTACTGGTTCTTTTCCATATTCGCAGAAAGCTAATGCTTGAATAAACTTTGCTTTTCTATTTTCTACACCTTTCATTAATTTTAAAAGTCCATCTTCTCCAATTGTATCTGCTGCATAGTGTGTATAAGCTGCCGGGAAACCTTTTAATGCATCTACCATTAATCCTGTATCATTTTTAACAACATTTGCTTTTAGTTGTTCACTTGCCCATTTAGCAGAATATGCTGCTACTTCTTCTACTGAATCAGCTTGTATTTCAATAGTATCCATTTTAACATTATCCACTTCAAAACCAGCTGGTTCTAAAAATTGTTTTGCTTGAGCAATCTTTGCCCAATTTCCAGTTACTAATGTAATTTTCATAATTCAATTCCTTCTTTCTTTATAATTCTTTTTAATTGACTTACAGTACTTTTTGTACCTTCGTCAACATTAACAATTTCATACCTATCTTGATAGATTCTACTAAAATCTATAAATAGTTTTGAACAAAGTCTTAAAAAATGCTTTTCTTCTTCTGTATATGGTTTATCATTTCTTAACTCTGCTCTTTTAATTGCAAGTTCTACATCTCCAGTTAATAGCACTACCTTATCTGGTAATATATTAAATAAAGATAATGCTTCATATATTTTTTTTGAATAATATAATGGATCTTTTCCATATTTTAAAGAAAATAATAATCCTTGTAACACACATATTGTATCATATCCTCTATCACTTATAACACTTTTACCAGAAGTTAATGCAGGTATAATAAATGTTTCTTCATCATTTGCTTGTTTTGATGCGATCAATAATGTTTCTAATTTAGGATTGCCCATATCGAAAAATGGACTGTTTGATGATAATAGTATTTCAAATAGTTTTTCATTAATACCTGAGTGTATTCCATCAGTTATTTCTTTATTAAATATAAGATTATCATTATTACTTAAACTTTCTAATTTGTTAAAGTAAAATGATTTCCCTATTCCACTTACTCCCTCTAAAGTAATTAATTTTCCATTCATATTATTCATCTCCTTTAATCTTTATAGCCTTTTTCCCAAAAGAAGTATACCCATTGTTGTTGGCATATTAAATTTGTATAAATAATATCCATATATTCATCATCAAGTGATAAATTCTTCATATCATTATTCATAAATAATGAATATATTGCTAGAACTTTTTTACCCATCTTTTTAAGTTCATTTACAAGAAGATTAACGCTTCTTCCGTGTGATACCATATCTTCAAATATAATAAATTCATCTATATCTTTATCTATGTATCCATCTACCCATTTAGCTTCTCCATAATCCCATCTATTATTAGAATTAGTCATTTGTATTTGTACAACATTTACTTTTCTAATATCTGTTTGATGCGATACAGCAACTAATAATGGAAGTCCTCCTCTTGCTAAACCAATAAGTCCTATTTTATCTTTTTTATCACCATATTTTTCTAGTATATCTTTTGAGATTAATTCTACTGATTCTAAAAATTCTTTTTCTCCAAATTTAATTTTTATATCAGGATTACCATCGTTTATAAGTTTATCTTCTTTTAAACACCTTTTCATATTTTCACCTAACCCTCATATTTTAATTCATCATCTAATCCATTTTCTTTAAATCCTTTTATTCTGTCCATACAAGCCGTACATTTTCCACAAGGTAATTCATTATCTTCATAGCAAGTCCAAGTTTTATCAAATGGTATTTTTAATTCTTTTCCTAAAGCTATTATTTCTTTTTTTCTCATTTCCACAAGTGGAGAAATTAAACTCACTTTTCCATTAGATCCTTTATATATAGCATCAAACATATAATTTGAAAACTCTATGCTACAATCTGGATATAACTCATAAGCTACTCCATCTTCTCTATGTATTCCGTTATAAATAACATTATATTTTTTGCTTATTGCTATTGAAGCGCAAATACTAAAGAATACTCCGTTTCTAAATGCTACATTTGTTGACACATCATCATTTGGCCCTAATTTTAAATACTGTTTATCATATGTTTCATGAGGTATTTTATATTTAGATTCTTTTATTAATGATGAAGATGAGTATTTAAATACATTTTTTAAATCTACAATTTCATTTTTAACATCATAATATTTACAAATATTTTTTACTGCATTTAACTCTTTAATATTATTTTGTCCATAATCAATGCTTAATGCTAATACATTTTCTTTTCCAACTTCATTAATTGCTTTTGCTAAACATACTGTACTATCAATTCCACCACTGAATAATACAATTATTTTATTTTTCATTTTCTAACCTCCTAGCCATCATTACTCCACTTAAACTAGCAATCATCAAGCCAATTGTTAGTCCTCCTCCTGTTCCGATTGAATAAAGACCTTTTAAACTTGTTTCAAAGTTTTCATCGAGTACAAGTTCATTTGAATAAAACTTAATTTCTGGTCCATATAGCAAATTATCATCATTTTTAAATCCAGGAATAATATTATTCATTTTCTTAATAAAGTTAAGAATATTAGTAAGAGTTCTATAATCGAGTACATATGACAAGTCTCCAGCATATGCGCTATTCATAGTTGGCTCTACTGAATTATTTAATAAATCATATTTAGTAGTTGATTTACCATTTAGTAAGTCACCTAGTCTTTGTACAATAGCAGAACCTCCTGATAACATATTTGCTTTTCTTGCTATATTAAATCCATATTCAATTGGTGTATTAAATGGTTCTGAAAACTTATATGAAACAAGTATAGCTAAATTAGTATTTTTACTTTTCTTATCTTTATAAGCATGTCCATTTACTAAAGTACATCCATTATCATATGTTTCTGGTGTTACATAACCACTTGGATTTTGACAATATGTTCTTACTTTATCAAAATATGGTTTTGTTTTTCCAATAAATTTACCTTCATACATAAGATCATTTACTTTTTTCATTACTTCATCTTTTAATTCATAACGAATACCTATATCCATATAACCATTTCTAGTTTTAATATTATATTTTTTGCATATTCCTTCTAACCATGATGAACCGTCTACACCTACTGCTAGAATTACTTTATTAGCTTTTATTTCTCCTTTTGAAGTAATTACACCTTTAACTTCATTATTCTTAACTATTAAATCATTTACTTCAGTTTCGAACATTAAATCAATATTTTCTTCTAAATAATCTTGTAATTTTTTATAAAGTTCATGTGATTTTTCTGTTCCTAAATGTCTTACTGGAACATCAATTAAGTTAATAGCATTCTTACTAGCTTTTCTTTGTAATTTAGTTATTTCTTTTTTATTATTTAAACCAGATATGTTTTTAGATGCTCCAAATTCAAGATAAATGTCATCTGTGTATTTCATTAATTCTTTTATTTGTTTTGGAGTATAGTATTTTTTGATATATGAGTCATCTTTTCCACCTATATAAATGTCATTGTCATTTTTATTAAATGATGATAAATGGTATGAAAGCAATTTACCATCTGAGAAAGCACCGGCTCCTGAGAATCCTCCAATTATGTTACATATTGGTTTGCATTTCATACACTTACCACATTTTGATGCAGGACATATTCTATTTTCAATTCTGTGTCCTTTTTCAATTAAAAGTATTTTCTTTTTAGTACCCAATTTTAATAATTCATAAGCACAAAATATTGAACTAGGACCCATTCCTACAATAATTAGATCATACTTTTTATTCATTTAAGGTTAACATCCTTTCTTTATATAAGTTATCAAAACCAAATTCATTGTTCATTTCTTCAATAAAACCTGGTCTTGAAGATTCACTCATATTTTTATATTTTTCTATTATTTGACTACATAAATCTGTTATTTCTTCAAAACTATATTTTTCAGTATTAATACCAATATATGGAATATTAAATTTATGAGCACAATCAAGCATTTCTTTATAACCATCACTCATTGCTTCTGTGCTTTTTAAATCTTCATCCATATTATTTCTTCCAAATATTCTTTTTCTTCTTTCATCTACTGATGCATATAATATGAATAATAAATCTGGTAAAGATCCAACACTAAGTAAGAATCTAAATTCTTCTTCACTTACTTTATTGTGTTCATAAAAGTAAGTAGATAGCATGCTTCTTTCAACAATAAGATCTTCTGTACCTTCTTTATCTAACATACATCTGAATGTAAAGAATAAAAGTGTTATTTTTTTATTTTCTGCTTTTCTTATTGACTTAACAAATTGTTCAAATGTTTCTTGTTTAATATCAAGCATACTTACCAATTTTTGTGTTTCATGTCTTATTCCAAGTCTTTGAGCTACAGAAGTAGATACTGTACTTTTTCCAACCCCATCCATTCCTTCGAATGCTATTAACATAATAATCACCTAACCTTCTAATTTTTTGTATTTGTTGATTGCAAAATATGTAAATGGTGTTGCGATTGTTTCATAGCCAACTTTCCATAAGAATTGACTAATAATCATTGTTACAATTACACCACTTGGTACTGTAGTTGAGAATGCTATTATTACAAATATAATTGTATCTAATGCTTCACCTACAATTGTTGAACCTATTGTTCTCATCCATAAGTATTTACCTTTTGTAATCTTTTTAACTAAATCCATTACATATGCATTTGATAAACTACCTACTAAGAATGCACTTAGTGAAGCTATAAATATTCTTGGAGTTGTTCCAAGTACACTTGCATATGCTTCTTGAAGTGTCCAAGTTTCTGATGCCGGAAGTGCAATTGCTAGTTTAAAGAATAAAACCATAAATGCATTCATTATAAATCCAAGTATGATTACCATTCTTGCTTTCTTATATCCATATACTTCAGCAATAATATCACCCACTATATAAGTAATAGGAAATAATAATGCACTAGCTGGTAAAACTATACTTCCAATACTAATTAGTTTTACAGATGCTACATTTGAAATTAATAATGTTGCTACTGATATAGCACATATAATTACAAAGTATTTTGAATAAGTTCCTTTCTTTTCTTTTAATTCTTTCTTCATATTTTTTCCTCCTTAATTACATACTACAATGAAAAATCAAGTTTGAAAAATACATTTTTTTCATAAAAAAAATAACCAAAATTTAGTATAAATTTTGGTTTTAAAAATATAATTTTTGTTTAGTGAAAGAAAAAGTTATAATTAATTTTTACTTGGTTATACCAAAGTTATTAATTATAACTAAAAGTACAGATACAGTTTCTTTTAAATTAAGTTTTGAAATATTAAAATAGCACTTCAAATCTATATTATTCTTAAGTAACTCACTATATATAGCTTTATTATTATTTAAATAAATAATCTTATCAATTACTTCTTTTTTAAATATTTTATTAAATAATACACTTACAAATAATTCATTACAATTAGTTGATAATATAATATTAAGACCAAGTGATTTAATTTGTTTTAATAATTCAAACATTACAACAAAATTAGTATCAAGTATTCTTATATTATCAAAATAAGTATTTAATTTATCTCTTTCTTCTTCACTTAAATCATATATATTACCTCTAAATGCTTGTAATTTTAATGATTTAGATTTAACAACAGTTTTATAATAATTATAAAAATCTTTTTCATATTTTTTTAAGAATGAATCTATATTTAAATGTACTCCATACATTCCTTTTTTAGGTAAATAATCATTATATACTTTTTGTGCTATGAAGTCTCTATATGGAAGTGTTGCTTCTTCTAGATTTAAATCAGAAAACTTTGAAATAAATTTATTTAATCTTGTTCTAAGATCAAATTCATCAAATGGTTCTTCTTCACATATAAGTTCAAATTCAACAAATCCACCTAATTCATCAATATTATCTACCATAATACTATATTTATATTTTTTATCACTTGTTTGATATGTATATCTATTTTTATTAACAATAGTATAACTATAAAAACCTAAATTAGAGAATAAATTTATAAAGTCATTATAACTCTCAATACTAACACTATAATTACTTTCCAATTTACAAAAAGAGTTAGAAAAATCTTTTGATTTGCCTTTAAAAGTCACTTGCATTTTATCATCAGTTTTTCTAATTCTTAAACACGTTCTCGTCCTAACATAATCGCTGTTAATATCTGTAAAATATTCATCACTTTCTAGTGAATTACTTACGAGCTTAAAACCAAGAGCATTAATCTTTGATATTAACTCTTCACTATTAGCACAGAAATATTTTTTTTCAGTTTCAATTCTTTTACTCATATATTTATTACCTCTTTTCTATTACGGCTATCATATATTTTCCTAAGATATTTTCAAATGTTAGATAACTAATATTACATTTATCTTCACAGCTAGAATCAATAGCATTCTTAAATCCTTTAAAATCTAAGAATTTTTTTCCAGCATCTTTTAAAAATTTAATATATAAATATTTATTTAAAAACCTTGGCATACCTCCTGTTACTTTAGGGTCTTCAATTTCTACAATAATTACTTTATTAGATACTTTAAGTAAATTCTTTAAAGCAAGTTTTATTTCACTTGTTCCATTTAAATGATGTAATGTATTTTTACAATAAGATACATCAAAACAATAATCATTGTATTTTAAATGTAACATATTGTTATTTGTAAATACTACATTTCTATATCTATTTTGAGCTCTTTTGATATGATATGCATTTATATCATTTCCTACTACTAAAGGAACATCTTTACAACTTCTAAATACATCATCATTATCTCCACAAGATACATCTATTATAGATGAAATATCAGTGGTTATCAATTCATTTATTAATTTTAAATATTCTTTTTTTCTTCTTTTCTTTTCAGTTAAGAAATATCTCTTAATAAAATTATGATAGAACCTATATCTACTATTATATTTTTCAATTAGTAATCTTTCATCATCATAATCATCTGAATAATATTTTGATTCTTTATCTAAAAGATCTGTTACTTCTTTTATTTTCTTTTTATCAATTAATTTTAATTTACTTGATTTTTCTTTTATTTTACATGCCATTATTATTGAATTGTTTTTTGTAAAACATAGTGGAAAGAAATTATATATTTTTAAACTATATATCTTTTCAATATTATATATTAAATCAACCATCTTTAGTTGTAATAAAGATGAATATGTTACAAATGAATGAGTTTCATTTAAGTAACATTTATCATCATTATCAAAAAATATAAATGAGATACTATTATCTTTAATATAATCTAAATCTAAAGTATCAAGTTTATATATCTTTTTATATATATCAAATATATTGTTCATTACATTTCTACCCTTCTACAAAAAACTTTCATTTATGAACTTCTTAGCTAGCTCTGTTATATAGTTTTCTATATATACAAGATTTATTTCTATCTTTGGAAGTTCTTCTTTTAAATTAATTTTTTCCACACAATCACTTTCAAGTTTAATAGATTCTCCTTCAACTACATATCCTATTCCAAGATTTCTTTTTACTGATTCAATTATTAATTCTTCAGTAGCATACTCTAGTTGAGGTTTTAAACTAACATTGTTTTCATCTAAAACTTTTGAAAGATTCTTTCTAAGTGAACTTCTTTCAATTGGCATGACTAAACATTCACTTTCAAGTTCACTTAATTTAGTTATTTTAGTTTTATTATCAACTGATTTAATAAAGCATGTATTCATTATATCAATTGGTTCAATTTTTAAATTATTATAAGGTGTTATTATTGGAGATGAGTCAACAACAAAGTCTATTTCGTGTTTTTCTAAAGCCTCAATAAGACCTAATGTTGATAAATCATTAATTCTAAAATTTATATTTGGGTATTTTTCTCTAAAGATTGCAATTTTCTCTAATAAATAATTTCTAACGATATGTGATTGCGCACCTATCACTATTGTTCCTGCTTCGGCATTATTGTTAGCATTAAGCATTCGTTCGCACGCAAGTAAAAGTTTTTGTGAATCTTTTACATACTTTAATAGTATTTCTCCATTTGATGTAAGAGTTATACCTTTATTTGCCCTATAAAATAAAGTTATACCCAGTTCTTCTTCTAGCTTATTTATTGATTTTGAGATAGCTGGCTGCGAAATATAGAGTTTATTTGACGCTTCTAAAAAGCTATTTGATGTTGCGACAGCGAGAAAAATTTTTAAGGAATTTAAGTTAACATCCTTCATAATACCCACCTCTTGAGTATATAATAGTCCGATTTTATTATAATGTCAATTAATATTTATTTAATTTGTTATAATCTAAAGTTATACCAAAATGATAGTTTAAATAAAAAAGACACAATTATTTCTAATTGTGTCCATTATTACATATCAGAGTAAACACCTGTATCATCAATATATTTTCTAAATCTTCGTTTTAATTCAGTAGTATCTTTTTCTTCTTTTGAACCATACATATTGATTAGTTCCTCTTTAAACTTTTTAATATCACCTATAACTTTTGCTCTATCTACAGCATTTGATCCTGCAACTAGTGCTGCACCACCACCAAGTGTTAAAATAGCTGCACTAAGTGGAACTGAGAAAAATAGAAATTTTGGATCCTTTATTGATTCAGCTATCATAGCAAATTCTGCTAATCCAGTTCCTCCACCAAATATACAACTCATAATACTATAAAATGCTGATGAAATACCGAAAGATTCAATCTCTACATTCATATCTTTATATAGTTCTAATTTCTTAGCCTCTCTTTTTCTAGCTCTATATGCTTCTAATTCCTTTTTATCAATTTTCATACTTTTCCCCCTTAAAAAACGCTTATATTATAGCACAAATTGTTACTTGTGTCAAATGTGATACATGGGGCTTATTTAATCTAATTCTACACTTCCTGTATATAATTCATAGTATCTACCTTTATTCTTAATTAGATCATCATGATCTCCTCTTTCAATTATTCTACCATGTTCCATAACCATAATAGCTTTAGAGTTTTGAATAGTTGATAGTCTATGAGCAATTACAAATACAGTTCTTCCCTTCATTAATTTATCCATTCCATCTTGTACTATTTTTTCTGTTCTTGTATCTATTGATGAAGTAGCTTCATCTAAAATCATAACTGGAGGATTTGCAACAGCACATCTTGCAATTGCTAGAAGTTGTCTTTGCCCTTGAGATAAATTACCACCATTACCAGTTATTACTGTATCATACCCATCAGGTAATAAATTAATAAAGTCATCTGCATTAGCAAGTTTTGCTGCTTCAATACATTCATCATCAGTAGCATTACTATTACCATATCTAATGTTATCCATAATAGTACCAGTAAATAAATTAGTATCTTGTAAAACCATTCCAAGTGATCTTCTTAAATCATCTTTATTTATTTCTTTAATATCTATTCCATCATATGTAATAGTTCCTTTTTTAATATCATAGAATCTATTTAATAGATTTGATACCGTTGTTTTACCTGCTCCTGTCGAACCAACAAATGCAATCTTTTGGCCAGGTTTGGCATAAAGAGATATATCATGTAATACTTCTTTTTCATCAGTATAACCAAATGAAACATTATTAAGTCTTACATCACCTTGCAATAATATTAACTCTTCGCCTTTCTTCCATGCCCATGATCCAGTATAGTTATTACTCTCTATTAATGTTTTTCCATCTATTTTAACATTAACTAATCTAACTTTACCATTATTCTCTTCACTAACTTCATCCATTAAATTGAATATTCTTCCAGCTCCTGCAAATGCTCTTACTACAGAATTAAATTGATGAGTTATTTGCATTATTGGTCTTGTAAAACTATTAGTAAGTGTTAAGAATGAAGCTATAGCACCCAATGTAAATGATCCGGTATAGATTGCTATTAAACCACCAACTAATGCAATTATTACATATATTAAATGTCCAACATTATTAGTTACTGGTCCAATCATATTACCATATCTATTAGCATTAGTACTATTTTCACATAATTCATTATTTAATTTAACAAAATCTTTCTTAGCTTGTTCTTCATGAGTAAAAACTTTAATAACTTTTTGTCCATCTATCATTTCTTCAATAAAACCATTTAAAGCGCCTAATGAAGATTGTTGTGATATAAAGTATGAACCTGATTTTTTAACAAGTCCTTTTGTTACAAGTATCATTCCGCCTACGCCTGCAAGTACTACTAAAGTAAGTGGTACATTTAGTGAAAGCATTGATACAAATACAGTTACTATAGATATAACTGAACCCATTAAAGCTGGAAAACTTTGTGAAATCATTTGTTCTAATGTATCTGTATCATTTGTATATCTACTCATAATATCTCCGTGAGTATTAGTATCAAAATATGATATTGGAAGAGTTTGCATATGATTAAACATTTCATCTCTTATATCTTTAAGTACTCCTTGAGATACATTTATCATTACCCTATTATATAAGAACGTTGATACTACTCCACAGAAATAAATACCTGCCATAAATATAATAAATCTAAGAAGTGGTTCAAATGATGGATTTGAAACACCAATTAAAGGTGTAATATAATCATCAATTAAAGTTTTTAAATATAATTGAGCTATTACTTGTATAATTGAAGATACTATAATACAAATAATAACAAATATAAATTGGAATCTATATTTCTTAAAATATCTTAGGAGTCTTTTAAATGTATGTTTGTCAAATTTTTGATTTGGATCAAATCCTCTATTATGCATTTAAACTCACCCCCTTCTTTTGAGATTCATATACTTCTTGATATATTTTATTATTCTTAAGTAAATTTGAAGGAGTATCAAAATCAACTACTTTTCCTTTATCAAGTACTATTACTTTATCAGCAGTTTCTATACTTGCTATTCTTTGAGCAATTATTAGTTTAGTAACATCAGGTAAAAATTTAGATAAATTTGCTCTAATAGTAGCATCAGTCTTTGTATCAACAGCACTTGTAGAATCATCAAGTATTAATACTTTTGGATTCTTTAGTAATGCTCTTGCAATACATAGTCTTTGTTTTTGGCCACCACTAACATTAGTTCCACCTTGATCAAGTTTATAATTATAACCTTCTTTATGGCCTTTAATAAATTCATCAGCGCAAGCAAGAGTACATACATGTTTTATTTCTTCTAATGTAGCGTCTTTCTTACCCCATCTCATATTATCTATAATAGTTCCAGAAAATAATACATTCTTTTGAAGCACTACAGACACATTGTCTCTTAGACTTTCTAAATCATATTCTTTTACATTTACTCCACCTAATAATACTTCTCCATCTTTAACGTCATAAAGTCTATTAATTAAATTAACAAGAGTTGATTTAGATGAACCTGTTCCACCTATAATACCTATTACTTCTCCTGAATTAATTTTCAAATTAACATTTTTTAATGCTAATTTATCTTTATTCTTTGTATAACTAAATGATACATTTTTAAATTCAATACTACCATCTTTTACTTCATATATTGGTTTTTCTGGGTTCTTTATATCTGGAGTTTCATCTAAAACCTCACATACTCTTTTAGCACTAGTTGCTGATATTATAGTCATAACATATATCATTGATAACATCATTAAACTAGATAGTATTCCACCAGTATATGAAAATAAACTAGTTAATTCTCCAGTAGTCATAGTAGTACTAATAATCATTTTAGATGCAAACCAAGCTATTAATATATTGCATGTATACATACTAAGTTGCATAGCTGGTGAGTTCCAAGCAACTATTTTCTCAGCTTTTGTAAATTGATCATATATAGCTTTAGATATCTTGTTAAATTTTCTTTTTTCATAATCCTCTTTTACATAAGCTTTTAC
>JAEEGL013056771.1_pt1 | contig 19308 bp, 16 predicted proteins | sample 9134231 | NCBI WGS metagenome assembly JAEEGL01 (sample SAMN16246548, study PRJNA631951) | gut metagenome | biome: gut microbiome; feature: rumen; material: fiber-attached | host: Bos | place: Iran: Karaj | collected 2018-10
TCACTCCATATGAAGCGGTCAAAGCGTATACGGTAAACGCCGCGTTTGCGCAAGGAATCACCGATCGAGGGCTGTTAAGGCCGGGCATGCTGGCGGATTTTTTGATCATAGATGAGGATATTTTCCATATACCGATGGAGAAAATCGCTCATATCACCCCTGCCGCCACGGTAAAAGAAGGCGACTTTGTCTACAGGAATGACAGCAAATGGGAGGCATCATAGACCAATTTGTTTTAGGAGTTGTTCTATATGAAAAAAAGGATAAAAACCACATTATTCATCCTGATCGGTATCATAGCAATCTATTTCATTTTTGCAGGGTATCATATTTTTTCGTCCAGGACAACGTTGCTTGTCAAACCGGAAGAAATCCAAGCAAGAAATCCCGTTTTTGTAAAAGAAGATCAAAAAGCGGTCTATATCAAAAAAGAAATGGATGTTTTTCCGAAAGAGCAAAAAAACATCACTTCTTTTATGTATGATTTCAGAGGATATGATCTTTCCGGACTAAACTTAGAAAATGTTTCGGAGCAATTATTTTTATCTGCATTCGATACCTTGACTATCTGGCCTGCCTCTTTACCAAAAGAATTTGATCCAAATCAAATCATGGAACTGGGTAAACATCCCGGGCTGGGAATTGAAGCACTGCATCAAGAAGGAATTACTGGAAAAGGGGTCAATCTTGCCATTATTGATGAAAACTTATTTTTGCAGCATCAAGAATATCGGGACAATATTATGCTGTATGAAATCGTGGATGGACAAGGGATCGACTACGCAAGTATGCACGGTTCTGCTGTTACAAGCATTGCCGTAGGAAAAGAAACAGGTGTTGCCCCGGAAGCAAAAGTATATTATATTGCTACTACTTATGGGGATCCCTCTTTTTTGGGATATCGATATAATCTGACCCATATTGCAAAAGCCTTGGAGCGAATCATCGAAATCAATGCGCTTTTAGGGGAAAATGAAAAGATACGCGTGGTTTCTATTTCCATCGGATTAGATTCTTCTATGAAAGGGTACGATAAAATATGCTCTGCCATAGAACACGCTAAAGAAAACGGCATTTTTGTGATCACCTGCTCTCCAGAGGTGTATGATTCTTTTATTTTACGGGGATTGGGAAGAAATCTCTATGCTGATCCTGATATCCTCAGCTCTTATACTACAGGACTTATCTGGCAAAATGATTTTGTCCGCAACCATGCTTTTTATATGGCAGAAAAAATGTTAGCTGTTCCTATGGATGCCAGAACATACGCTTCTGAACTGGGAAGCGATGTTTACACTTATAACAGGATCGGCGGATTCAGTTTAACCAGTCCTTGGCTTGCAGGAATGTATGCTCTCTGCTGTCAGGTTAAACCGGATATTACACCAGAGGAATTTATTGCCCTCGCTTTTCAAACAGGAGACACTATTCCTATTATAGAGGAAGATACCACTTTTCCTCTGCGGACGGTGATAAATCCTCAAGAATTGATTTCAAAAATAAGATATTCTGAAAGAAAACGGAAATAAAAAAAGCTGTTTCAGTAAACTGAAACAGCTTTTTCACTTTTTATAATCTGTAATAGATGACCTATTTAGATTTGTCTTGCAGCAACATAACCTTCATAGATTGCTTTTACTAAATCTTTTGGTCTGTCAGCATCGCCGCAAACTTTAACTTCCGGAACGATTGCTTCTACTTCAGCTTTTAAGGATTGATTTGGTCTCAAACCGAATGCTAAGATAACGCTATCCAATCCGTCGATCACTTCTTCTTTTCCGTCTTTTTCTACGGTTACGGAATGATCGCCGATACCCAATACTCTTGCATTGATCATTTGTGTCAAGTCCGGTAATTTTGCGTATTCGTTCAATAAGCAAATACGTGCGTCTTGCGGCATATCAATACCGATACCGTCTCTCATTTCGATAATGGTCAGGTGTCTTGGAGCTTGTTCCATCAAAAGGTGAGCTGTTTCTGCGCCAACAGCGCCGCCGCCGAGAACCGCTACTTTTTCACCGGGAACGACATTGCCTAACAATACTTCGTCTACCGGGATGACAAAGTCTTGATCTCTGCCTTCGATCGGAGGAACGAACGGAACAGAACCACTTGCTAAAATAACAGCGTCCGGTTTTTCCTGTTTTATAAATGCCGGTGTTACTTTTGTATTCAAAACGCATTTTACATTTAATTTTTTCATTTCTCTTCTTAAGTATTCTACCGCTTCTGTATAACCTTGTTTGTGCGGTGGAAGTCCTGCTAAGATCAATCTGCCGCCTAATTCTTCTCTATCGTCATACAAAGTTACGTCATGGCCTCTTAAAGTAGCAACTCTGGCTGCTTCCATACCGCTTGGGCCGCCGCCTACTACCATAACTTTTTTCTTTGTTTCTGCCGGAACGATTTGATAGAATGGATCTGTTTCACGACCGGTTTCTACGTTCAATGTGCAGTGTACGAATCTGTCACCTGCGCTTCTGTCATGGCAGCCTTTGTTACATGCGATACAGTAAATGATGTCATCCAATCTGCCTTCTTTTAATTTGTTCGGATAATCCGGATCGCAGATCAAGGTTCTACCAATACCAATGATGTCAGCTTTGCCTTTTGCGATAACGTCTTCTTGGATTTCAGGACGATTCAACTGACCTGCTGCCATAACCGGAATGTGGTCTACTGCTTGTTTGATATTTTCTGCCAAATAAGCATTTACACCACGTTTATGATACATATTGGCAACAGTTCTTACAAATGGATACATGTCAGCAGATACGCTTAAGCCATCGATGCCGATGTCTTCCAAGTATTTTGCGATTCTTGCTGCCAATGCCATATCGATACCGCCTTGACGTAATTCATCACCAACGATACGTGCTGTCAATGTGAAGTCTTCGCCAACCAGTTCTCTACATCTTTTTACGATTTCTGTTACGAAACGCATTCTGTTGATGAAAGAACCGCCGTATTGGTCTGTTCTTTTGTTTGTCAAAGGTGACATAAAGGAGCAAATCAAATAACCGTGTGCGCAGTGTAATTCGCAAGCGTCAAAGCCGGCTTCTTTTGCTCTTCTAACAGCTTGTGCGTAATATTCTACATAGTCGCCTACTTCTTTTGTAGTCAATACTCTTGGCGGATCATATTCTGCTTTGAATACAGAATATTCTTCCGGTTCAAAGTAAGATGGCGCTACCGGTTGATAACCACTTGTACGTTCATTGGTTTCTCTACCTGCATGGTGGATCTGTGCGGAAATGAGACAGTCATGTTTATGCACTGCGTCTACCAATTTTTTCAATCCTGGAATAGCATCGTCTGTATTGATATAGATCTGTCCGCCAAAGTCGCCTTCCGGATGGATACATACAGAACCGATCATCAGCATTGCTGCGCCGCCCATAGCACGTCTTTCTGTGTAAGCGATTTCTTCTTCTGTCACTGACCCGTCATGTGTCATATGAACAGACATAGGAGCTAATACAAATCTGTTTTTCAGCTCCAATCTCCCTAATTTCACAGGGGTAAATAATGATTCATAAGCCATTTTAATGTTGTCCTCCTTAAATATTCAAATTTACGTTAGCTTATCATTGATGCCGAAAATAATTTTTCCTCAAATTATATCTTAACATAATCAGCGCGGACTTACCATATCAAAATTTTCCTTTACACTGATTTTTCGTCAAATTTTTCTTCCTGCCACAGAACCTTCATAAATCGCTTTGACAGCATCCTGCGGTTTTTGACAATCGCCGACTGTATAATACTCTTTCTTTAGAGCGATCAAGTCTTCTTCCAGCGGGTTATAAGGTTTTACTCCCACCGCTATCACTACGGTATCCACATCAGAGATCACTTGCTTTTCTCCTTCTCTTTCTACCGTAACGCTTCTATTGCCGATTTCCAATACCTTTGTACCGGTCATCACTTTTAAATCTAAAATCGATTCTATTTCCTTCATAAAGGTCACTCTGACTTCTGTAGGAAGATCTACCGCGATCCGATCCATCATTTCTACCAAAACCACTTCTCTCGTGCTCTCGTCCACAAGGAAATGCGCTGTTTCGGATCCTACCGCGCCGCCGCCGATCACCACCACTTTCTGTCCTGCTTCTTTTTCTCCTTTTAGGAGCTGATCCGCAGTGATCACAAAGTCTTGTTCCGCCCCCGGGATCGGTGGAATGAACGGTTTTGCGCCGGTTGCTAAAATCACCGCATCCGGATCTTCTTTTTGGATCCATTCTTTTGTCACAGTCGTTCCGAATTTTACGGGAACTTGTTCTTTTTTGAGCTGATAGGTCAAATAATCGATGGCTGTTTGATATCCGCTTTTTCCGGGCGGTACAGCAGCCAAATTCAACCTGCCGCCCAATTTATCACTTTGTTCAAAAAGTGTCACATCATGGCCTCGTTTTTTTGCTACCCGAGCGGCTTCCATTCCTCCCGGGCCGCCGCCTACGACCATGACTTTTTTCACCGTTTTTGCTCTGTCATGGTCCAGTCTGAAATAAGTTTCCCGTCCGGTTTCGGTATTTAACGTACATTTGACAGCTCGATCCTTCGCTTTTCTGTCATGGCAACCTTTGTTGCAGGCAATGCAAGGAATGATGTCTTCCGGTCTGCCTTCCGCCGCTTTTTTCGGAAAATCCGGATCAGCCAGAACCACTCTGCCCAAGGCTACCAGATCTGCTCTCCCCTCCGCGATAACCGATTCCGCCAATTCCGGCGTATTGATCCTACCGGCTGTAATAACAGGGATATTGACCGCTTTTTTGATGTTTTCGGCCAAATAAACATTGGTTCCCGGTTTATCATACATGCTGGGGATGATCCTATAATACGGATAGGTGTGCACCGATACATTGATACAACAAAATCCTAATTTTTCATAGTATTTTGCGATCCTTGCCGCCAAAGCCATATCGATACCGCCGGGTGTCAATTCATCTCCGGAAATACGGATCCCGATAGGAAAGTCCGGTCCCACCAGTTCTCTCGCCCGTTCATAGATTTCCGTAACGAACCGCATTCTCTTTAAAAAAGAACCTCCGTATTTGTCTGTTCTTTTGTTATATAGAGGCGATACGAACTGCGCGATCAAATATCCGTGAGCTCCATGCAATTCCGCGCAGTCAAATCCCGCTTCTTTGGCGCGTCTGACTCCCTGCGCAAAGTATTCCACATAGTCTTCCACTTCTCTTGTGGTCAAAGCTCTCGGTACTCCATATTCCGGTGTAGCCGGTATTTCAGAAGAAGATACCGTAGGATATCCGGTATAATTGGGGTTGGCGCTCCGTCCCGCATGATGGATCTGCGCGCAAGCTTTTGCGCCATACCGATGGATCTCATCGGTCAGTCTTTTTAAACCTTCGATCTTGTTATCATCATCAATATGGAGCTGATATCCAAAATCTCCGTCTTTTTTCACCAGCAAAGACCCAACGATGACCATTCCGATCCCGCCTTCTGCCCGACGTGCAAAATACTGGATCTGTTCTTCCGTAATAAATCCGGTATCTGTCATATGGATCGCCATAGGAGACATGATCATTCTGTTTTTTAATTCCACGTTGCCATACATGATCGGTGACAACAAGTTTTTATATTCCATGAACATTGCTCCTTTTACCAAGATCCATTTTCATTTCCGAGAAAAGACTTCTCGGAAATGAAAACTTTTATCTGTATTCTTTTATTTATTGACCTATTGCAAATCTTCTGTAAGCTAAGGTGTTGCCACCGTCTGTTTTGATGGTATTACCGGAAATATAAGATGCGTCTTCTGTGCAGAGGAACAATGCTGCATTTAAGTGATCCTGTGTTTTTGCGATTCTGCCCAAAGGATAGTTTACTTTTACCCAGTCGCCATCCCAGTAATCTTCTCCGAACGCGTCGATAACCATTTGTGTCTTTGTAGTTGCCGGAGCGATCGCATTTACGGTAATATTGTATTCTCCCAACCATTGTGCCAATACAGTCGTCATCATTCTAACGCCTGCTTTGGAAATATCATAAGCAGCCATGCATGTGCTGGAAGTGATATAAGCGGAGGTGGAAGAAATATTGATGATTCTGCCATATTTATACTTAGCCATTACTTTGGCTACTTCTTTCGCACAGAAGAAACCGCCTTTTAAGTTGATATCCAAGGTCAGATCCCACAGTTTTTCGGAGCTGTCAAAGATATCTTCTTGTTTGCAAACGCCTGCTACATTCAACAGATGATGGATCTGTCCGTAGGTTTCTTCTACGGTTTTTACCATGTTGGCAATGCTTTCTACGTTGGTCATATCTGTTTTTACAAAGATTGCTTCGCCGCCTTGGCTTTTAATATAATCTACTGTTTCATTGCCTTTTTCTTCATTTATATCAACAATAACAACTTTACTGCCTTCTTTTGCAAATCCTTCTGCTAAGGCCCGACCAATCCCTTGACCGCTGCCTGTTACAATGGTTACTTTATCCTTTAAATTTAAATCCATGGAAATATCCTCCTTATTCTTATTTTAATTGAGTCAAACCGCCGTCTACAAAGATGGTTGTTCCGGTAATATATTCTGCTTTATCAGAAGCTACAAAAGCATAAGCCCCTGCCAAATCTTTTGTTTCCGCTAACCGTCCTAACGGTACTTGTTTTTTTGTTTTTGCTGCTCTTTCCGGATCGGATAAAAGCGGTGCGTTCAATTCTGTGTTTACATGACCCGGTGCTACGCAGTTAACGCGAATATTGAATTCTGCCAATTCATAAGCCATAATTCTGGTCAAGCCCATAACAGCTGTTTTTGCTGCGATATAATGAGCGCTTCCTTGCCATAAATAGTAACCTGCTACAGAAGCTGTGTTGACGATATTTCCGAATTTTTGTTTTAAGAAAACCGGTACAACCGCTTTAGAGAATAAGAATACGCTTTTTAAGTCTACTGCCAAAACTTTGTCCCATTCTTCCGGCGGGATTTCCCAGAAATCTTTTTTCGGTGTTTGGATCCCGGCGTTGTTTACCAAAATATCCAATTTACCGTATTCTTTTACAACTGCGTCTGTTACTGCTGTAACATCTTCCAATTTGGTTACGTCTGCTCTATAAGCGGAGCATTTTACACCGTATTTTTCAGATAATTCTTTTGCAGTTGCTTCTGCTTTTTCCAGATTGATGTCCACGATTGCTACACAAGCTTTTTCGTAAGCATATTTTTCAGCGATCGCTTTGCCGATGCCTTGTGCAGCGCCTGTAATAATTGCTACTTTGTTTTCCAATAAACTCATTATGTATCCTCCTTAAATAAGTTTTTAAAATTCTTTTACTCCAAACGCCATGACTATGATGGCCAAAATTTGAATCACAATCGTTAAATAAAGGCCGGCTGTCAATGTTCCCGTTATGTCTAAAATATAGCCTGTCAAAATCGGTGACAAAAACATACCGGCAGAACAAAAGGCATTATAAAACCCCATAGATGTGCTGTAATGACTTTTGTCGGACGACGCCGCGGCCAACGAAACGTGCAAAGGCGCTGTTGTCATCCTGCCAAAAAAACCATAGATCGCAAGCGCCGCGATCAAGACCCATTTGATGGGTAAAAAGACGACCATCAAATAGCAGATCACGCTGATGGGCATAAAACACATGATCAGATTTTTTATTTTTCCCAGCCGATACACGATCACGCCGACCAAAACTGTCGCGGGGATCGTCAAAACAGAAGAAAAAGAAGAGATCGTGCCTGCCGCCGCTTCTCCAAATCCTTTTGTTGTCAGATAATAAGGCAGCCACGTAAACATGACATAAACGCCGTAACTTTCCAAAAGGCCGGTGACCGAAAGCGCCACCAAGTTTCTGTTGGTCAAAATTTCCCGAAATGTAGCCACAAAGCCTTTCTTTTCTTTTGCCGTTTCCTGCGGTACCGGTTCCGTCACTTTATTTTCAAATGTTCCGGTACGGGAAAAGAAAAGGATCAAAACAGCTCCTACCAAAACAGTCAGGACCCCTGCGATCATAAAAGGCACGTTCCAGGAAGCATGGTAAGAAAACACCACCTGGCTGGACATGACCATCCCGTATACGATCCCAAAAGGCATCGCCGCATGGATAATAGCGATCCCCAAGGTTCTGATCTTTTCCGGTAAATATTCCGGCACAATAGAAAAAATAGAAGTAAACAAAACGCTCTGCATCATCCCGGTCAATATCCTTAAGACCATGAACCCGTAAAATCCGGTCGTTAGCCCGCATCCAAATCCAAAAACACCCTGCAGGATCAAACAGGTGCAAAGGAGTTTTTTTCTGCTCCATTTATCGCCTATCATTCCCGCAGGAATCTGGCACAAAAAGTAAGACAGATAAAACGCGCTATTCAATACCCCAAGCTCTGTTCCCGTCATATCCCAGAGATCTTCAAACAAGGTCATAAGGGGTGACAGGACCATTCTGTTGCCATAGGTCACGATCGATACACAAATAAAAAGAACGATCGCTGTTATATATTTTTTTTTATCCACACTTGGTGCCTTGCGATACTTTTCCGTCATGCTTTTCCTCATTTGCCGCGCAATTGTTTTTCAGTTCTTCGGCTCTTATGAATCTATCTTTCTTGAACAGTTTGATTCAACCGTCCAAACCAATTAGATCAATTCTTCCAACGTTCCCAATCTTCTGATTGTTTTTTGATCGTCGAAGGTATAGAAAGAAATTTTAGGATTTTTGATTTCTCCTTTTTCATCAAAGGATACTTTTCCGATCTCGCAATCAAATTCCATGGTTTTTAAATTCTGTACTACTTTTTCTCTCGTTACATCTTCTCCGCAGGCAGCCATAGCCTGGATCAGAATATTTGCCGAATCATAAGCTTCCAAAGTATAAACGCTGTATAAAGAATCGGTTTTCTTTTGATATTTTTCCGCAAACCGTTTTCCTACTTCTTCTCTGGTAATATCTACACAAACATTGCTTTGATATGGTCCCGGCGCATCAAAGCCCGGTGTTGTCAAAAAGTAGGAAGGTTTGATGGCATCGGTCCCCAGGAAAGGTACCATGACGCCTGCTTTTCTCAATTCTACTGCAGCATAGTTGCATTCCGGTTCCATCCCCGCAAAGAAGATCAGTTCCGGATCGTTTTCTTTGATCTGTCCCACTTGTTTGGAGATATCTTTTCCGTTTTCTTCCGCTGTCACAACGATTTCTGTTACGGGAGAAACTCCTTCTTTTTCAAAAGCTTCTTTCATCAATCCCACTAAACCCAATCCAAAGGAAGTATCGTCGCTCATCAATGCGGCTGTTTTTACTTTTAAATATTTTGCTGCGAATACTGCCAATTGTTTCGCGTGGACCGTATCATTGGCAATACTTCTAAAGAACGTATTGTATCCTTTTTCCGATGCTGTCACATTGGAACCTGTAAAAGTCATGGCAGCTAAACCGCCTTGATAATAGATCGGCGCCCCTGCTAATGTGGCATTGCTGCCTTGACAGCCTACTACTGCCATTACTGCGTCATCATTGACCAAATTTGTCGCTGCTGTTTCCGATAACTTTTTGTCCGCGCCGTCGTTGTAGTAAACGAAGTCTAATTGAAAAGGTAATTTCCCACTTTCATTCGCTTCTTCTACCGCCATTTTGATCGCTTCCAACTCATATTTCCCATGGATTTCTTCCACACCGGTCAAGGCAATGGAACAACCTAATTTATACGTTTTTTTATCCGGCATTGATAACCCTCCTTATAACTTTATTGTGCTGACTCCGTTTAGGGTCTTTGCATCTTGACAATGCAAAAAAAGAATCACCTAACGGACTCTTCGTCTTTGATTTTATCTTCTCTTAAAAAGAAAATAATGGGAAATAAATATGAAAATAAGACTATATTTATTTTACTACAATGCGCTGAATTTTAAAAGGGTAAACTTTGCTTTAAGCCCGTTTTGTCTCTTTGCCGGTAAAACTTTCCGAACCTCTCAAAAATCGTTTTTTACCGTTCTTTTTAGCGGCAAACTGTATAAAAAAAAGAGCTTATGAGTTTTCATAAGCTCTTTTCTTCATGGATTATTTTACGTAGTCCATACCTGCTTTTAAAGCATCGATATTGGATTTTACTACGCCAGGTTTTTTTGCTCCAAAATAATCGGTCAATGTTTTTTCGCAAGCTTCCAAAGAAACCGCACCGGTTTTTTGGATATAAGCGCCTGCAGCTACCATGTTAGCAGCTCTGACATTTCCCAATTCTGCAGCGATATCGTTGCATGGAACTTTTACGATTTCATAGTTTACGCCTTCTTCTACTACGTTGTTTGTAATAGAAGAGTTTACGATCAAGATCCCGTTTTCCGGAACGTCACCGACAAATTTGCTGTAAGAAGGTTCATTCATTACGATTACTGCGTCTACAGCATCCGGAGAAGGTGTCAAAACCGGTTCGTCAGAAACGATAACGGTACAGTTTGCGGTACCACCACGCATTTCAGGGCCGTAAGCCGGTAAACAAGTTGCTTCTCTTTCTTCATTGATTGCTGCAATTGCGAGCATTGTTCCAAGTAACATAACCCCTTGACCGCCGGAACCACCGATTAATACTTTATATTCCATCTTCTTACGCCTCCTTACCGACCTTAATTTCACCAAGTGGGAAATAAGGAATTACAGTGTCTGTAATCTTATCCAATGCTTTTACCGGATCTAATTTCCAGTTGGTTGGGCAAGCGCCTAATACTTCAACCATAGAGAATCCTTTTTTATCCAACTGATGCTGGAATGCTTTTTTGATATATTGTTTTGTTTTGCGAATGTTTGCAGGAGTATCTACAGCGCCTCTTGCAATGTAAGCGTTGTCGCTGCCTACTGTAGCAAATGTTTCGCAAATTCTTACAGGATAACCTTCATGAACGGTTTTTCCTTTTGGAGTTGTTGTTGTAACGGTGCCCAGCAAAGTAGTCGGAGCAACCTGACCACCGGTCATACCATAGTTTCCGTTGTTTACGAAAACGATAGTAAAGTTTTCATCTCTGATAGCTGCATACATTGCTTCGCCCAAACCAATAGCGCCAATGTCGCCATCGCCTTGATAGGTGAAAACAAATTTGTCAGGATATACTCTTTTGATACCGGTAGCAACTGCCGGAGCTCTGCCGTGTGCGCCTTCTACATAGTCCACTTTGAAGTTTTTATAAATGAAGATGGAGCAGCCGATCGGTGTAACACCAATGGTTTCTTCTGCTAATCCCATTTCATCAATGATTTCACCGATAATGCGGTTGATTACGCCGTGGCTGCAGCCAGGGCAATACGTAAACGCACTGTCAGTCAATACTTGTGGTCTGGAATAAACTACTTTATCTTCTTTCTTTACTGTGATTGCACCTTCAGGACATACTTGCGAACAGATCCCGCAAGAAATACAATCTTCATTTTGTGGTTCTACATAATCGTAACCAGCTTTATTAAACACGCCGCTGTGTCCAATTACATTTTTAGGACAAAACTTTGTACAAATGCTGCAGCCTTTGCAGCGTTCTTGATCAACTATTATCATTTCTACCCACCCTTTTCTATTATTTTAGCTTTTCTACTGCAGCTTTAATTCTTTTTACTGCTTCTACCAAATTATCCATGGAGCTAGCATAAGAAAGTCTTACATAACCTTCTCCGTTTGTACCGAATTCATCCCCATGAACCAGCGCAACACCATTTTCCAATGCATAGTCTTCAAATTCCATTGAAGTCATGCCTGTTTCTTTGATATTCAAGAAAATGTAGAAAGCGCCTTCTGGTTTTAAGCAGGAGAGTTTATCAATGCCGTTTAAAGCTTCGTATAAATAATCTCTTCTTCTCTTATATTCTGCTTTCATTTCCAAAGAAGGTTCTTGTGTTCCTTCCAAAGCTTCCAAAGCGCCCCATTGTACAAAAGAGCCGGCAGAAGTAACGGTATAGAAAATAGATCTGTTCAATACTTCTGTCATTTCTGCGGATGCTGCAGAATAACCTAATCTCCAACCGGTCATAGAATACCATTTGGAAAATCCGTTTAAGGTAATGGTCCTGTTTCTCATGCCCGGTAAGGTTGCGATACTGATGAATTTTTTGTCTTCATCATATACAAGGCGTTCATAAATTTCATCGGATACTACGATCAAGTCATTTTTCACTGCGATATCTGCAATGATTTCCAAGCTTTCCCGATTGAGCACGGAGCCCAGCGGGTTGGAAGGATTTACTACACAGATCATTTTTGTCTTTGGTGTAATCAAGCTTTCCATTTGCGCTCTGTCAACTTGGAAATTATTTTCTTCTTTCAGATCATAATATTTTGGTGTAGCGCCGCACATAAACGGTACTTTATGATAACTTGTATAGGTAGGATTTCCTAACAATACTTCGTCGCCCGGGTTTAAGAAAGAAACCATAGCGGTGTAGATAACATGAGAAGCGCCCCCGTGTACCAAAATTTCTTCCGGTTTATAATCAAGGCCGTTTTCTTTGTTCAATTTTTCCGCAATCGCTTTTCTTAATTCAGGAATCCCTTGGATCGGCGGATAATGTACTTTACCTTCATTGATCGCTTTGATGGCTGCATCTTTGATGTGTTTCGGTGTGTCATAATCCGGTCTGCCGATTTCCAGACGAATAATGTCTTTTCCTTGTGCTGCCAACTTGTCTGCTTTTGTGATCAAATGCCGAATCCCAGACAATTCCACTTTTTTCATTCTATCAGCTTGCACTAATTTTGACATTTCCATGCCTCCTTTTCGTATTTATTCGCTTCTTCCGTTTAAAGCAGTTCTTTGATCCATGCTTCGATTTCGCCTGTTCCCGGAACGGAAGAAGGACAGAAGCCTGGTTTTAATACTACGTCTTTGTCAAATCCTCTGCCTTTGATATCGGCACACATTTGACCTGCGGACATTTCAGCAACCAATACATGTTTTGCATTCTTTGTTGCTTCATTCAAAGCATCCATCGGATACGGGAACAAAGTAACCGGTCTGAATAAACCAACTTTATAGCCCTGTTCTCTCAATGCTTTGACAGCGGCATAGCTGTTTCTAGCCATGATACCGTAAGCTACTACAACTACTTCCGGATCATCATCACAGTAATAGCTTTCGCTTCTCTGTTCATTTTTAGCCATTTCAGCATATTTGCCTTGTTTATAATGCTGCATTTCATTTGCAACGTTCGGATCCGGGAAGTGAGCGATAGACAAATGTCTTTCTCTTCCTTTTGCGCCGCTCATTGCCCAAGAAGAAGTATCGAATTCAGTCGGTTTGAATTCATCGTCCATTACAACATTACCGTAAGACTGTCCGATAACGTTGTCAGCCATGATAACGACCGGGTTTCTGTATTTAAATGCCAATTCAAAAGCAAGGTTTGGTAAATCATACATATCTTGATGATTCCAAGGAGCTAAAACGATATTTTTCATATCGCCTCTGGATTTGATACAAACATCATAATCTTGTTGGGACGGATGCAGAGAGCCATTTCCCGGGCCCCCTCTCATGATATCAACGATAACTACCGGGAAATCATGAGCGTGGAGGTTTCCAATACCTTCATGGAACAGGTCGAACCCTGGACCAGAAGTACCAGTCATAACTTTAGCACCGCAGCTAGCTGCACCAATTACCATATTGATGGCAGCAACTTCACTTTCAGCCTGTACAAACTCACCGTTTGCTTCCGGCATGATTTCTGCCATATGTTCCAAAAATTCACTTTGTGGCGTGATCGGATAACCAAAAAAGTATCTGCATCCTGCGGCAATACCGCCTTCAGCGAGGGCATGGTTTCCTTTTAATAATTTGGTATATTTCACTTGAAATTCTCCTTTCAACTGTAACCTGACTTGATCTTATTTTCTTTTATTATAAAACAAATGTATCTTTGGGTGTAGCTGTAAAATTTACCTCTACACCCAGGTACATTCATTTAAATAATAACTTTGTTGATTTTTAAATTCGTTTTATTCCGTATAATTCGGATCTTTACAAGCTGTCATCAATTTCATTGTGCCAGTTTGTACTGTTTCGCCTTTTTGGTTCTTTACATCAAATTCCAAGAAAATGATGCCTACGCCGGGTTTCTTTGTCATTCTTTTGTTTGCCATGGTAATGTGAGATGTAATGGTATCTCCCACTTTGATCGCACCTACAAATTCCCAGCTTGTTCCCAAGAACGCCAAAGCAGAACCGTCCATCAAACCTAAGCGGCACCATAAACCGATCGCCATGGAAGCCCCTAACATACCGTGCGCGATTCTTCCGCCAAATACAGTTTGTTTTGCAAATTCTTCATTGGTATGAAGCGGATTATTATCTGCTGTGTATGCTGCGAACTGTGTAATGTCGCCTTCTGTAATGGTTCTTCCAGGTGATACGAATACATCGCCTACTTTAAATTCTTCATAAAATATAGCCATCTGTTCGGTACCTCTCTTATCTCATGACTCTGTCACGTTTTGGAAGCATTTGTTGTTTGATCGGTCTTCCGCAGTAATATTCAAAACGTTTTACCAAAGAATCTCTCAACTGATCCCCTGTTACAACGTCATCAATATAGAATTTAGAAGCGGATTTCAATGCGTCAACGTCAGCAGCATAGAGTTCGCGTTGTTCTTTTACGAATTTAGCCCGTTCTTCCGGATCTTCGATTTCAGCGATCTTCTTAGCATGCATAGCATTAACGGCAGCTTCAGGTCCCATGATAGCAGGTTGACCTGTAACCAAAGAGATACAAGCATCCGGCATACAGGAAGCGCCGCTCATAGCCAAATATCCGGCACCGTAAGCTTTTCTTAAGATAACGCCGATTCTCGGAACGGTTGCGTTGAAGATCGTATTCAGCCATCTAGCACCTTTACGGATGATAGCGTCTCTTTCTACCACACTACCGATCATGAAACCGGAAATATCAACCAAGTAAAGCATCGGAATACCAAATGCATTACAAAGAGCAATAAAGTGCGCGCCTTTTTCTGCGGATTCCGGGAACAATACGCCGGCTTTTACCATACTCTGGTTTGCGATGATACCGATAACTCTACCGTCTAATCTAGCAAAACCCGTGATCAATTCCGGTGCATACAATTCTTTGAATGGGAAGAAAGAATCTGCGTCTACCAATCTGTCGATAACTTCCATTACATCGTAAGGAATTGCCTGATTTTCCGGAACGATATCAGCAATGCTTCTGCCTTCGATCGGTTCGCAGGATTCATATCTGTTGACCGGTTGCTGCCAGTTTTGCGGCATATAGGTCAAATATTTTTTCACGGTATCCAAAGCTTGGTAGTCATCTGCTACCCAGTAGTCACCTAAACCACTGACGGTGCAGTGCATTCTAGCGCCACCCATTTCTTCCATGGTTACTTTTTCACCGGTAACCATTTCAGCCATACGTGGAGAACCAAGATATACAGAAGTATTTCCTTCTACCATGATAACGCAGTCGCTAAGTGCAGGGATATAAGCAGAACCTGCTGTAGATGGTCCGAATACTGCGGAAATTTGCGGAACAACACCGCTCATAACGCCTTGTAATCTGAAGATCATGCCTGCGTGACGTCTGTCGATAAAGATATCGAACTGTTCGTCCAAACGAGCCCCTGCAGAGTCGATCAAATAAATGATAGGGATCATCAATTCGATTGCTTTTTCTTCAATACGGATCATTTTTTCAATGGTTACTTTTCCCCAAGTACCGGCTTTTACAGTCATGTCTTGGGCTGAAATACAAACCGGACGGCCGTCGATCTTACCAATACCTGTTACGGCAGCGTCTGTTTGTAATTTCGGATTTTCATATCTTGCAAACAAACCGTCTTCTACAAATGTGCCCGGGTCTAAAAGATAATCCAATCTTTCTCTTACGTGCAATTTATTTTGTTTTCTAATGGTTTTTAAATAACTTCTGGATTCAATATCTTTGATCTCAGCGGTTAATTTAATTAACCTCTCCGTTTTATTCATCGGTTCGCTCATCTTTTCACATCCTCCAAATCTTTTTCTTATGCTTTAATAACAAAGCATTCGCCTTCACCAACACCACCGCAGATACTCATCAAACCGTATCCACCGCCACGTCTCTTTAATTCATAACCTAATGTCATTAAAATTCTAGCTGCAGAAGCACCTGTCGGGTGACCAATAGCAATAGCACCACCGTTAACATTTGTGATGTCACGCAATTTTTGTGTTTTTTCCGGGTCAAAGTCAGCAACAATAGCTGTAGAAAGCAAAGGCATAACTGCAAATGCTTCGTTAACTTCGATCAAGGAAATATCGTCAGCCGTTAAGCCAGCTTTTTCCAATACTTTCTTAGCTGCGAAACCAGGAATGCTAGCGATTCCATCCGGATGGCCAGAAGCCATGTGATGAGCAACGATTTCGAAAATCGGGTCTAAGCCTAATTCTTTTGCTTTTTCTTCAGACATGAAAACAACTGCTGCTGCACCTGTGTTCAAACCAGGAGCGTTAGCTGCTGTAACCGTTGGGCTGTCATAAACGGTCGGTAATTTGGAGATAACTTCATAGCTTGTGTCAGGTCTCGGACCTTCGTCTTCTGTAACTAATGTAACAGCGCCTTTTTTGCCTTTTACTTCGATTGGAACGATTTCACAATCAAATTTGCCTTCTGCGTGAGCTTTAGCATATAACTGCTGGCTTCTTACTGCCCATCTGTCTTGTTCTTCTCTTGTAATGTTATATCTTACAGCATCTTCCCCAGCTTGAACTGCTCTTCTTTTTCCTGTGTATGGGCAAGAAACCTGGATAATATCTGTCATTGTAACAGCGCCCATTCTTTTACCCCAACGAAGGTCGTTTAAGAAGTAAGGTGTTGCACTCATATTTTCAGAACCACCACCGATGGTAATATCAGCGTCGCCAACTTGGATTGCTCTGATAGCTGTGTTCATTGCAACTGCGGAAGAGCAGCAAGCTCTGTCCATAGTAGCAGATACTAATTCTTCTGGTAAACCAGCAGCTAAAGTGATCTGTCTAGCAATAGAACGGTTCTGGGATGGCATATTAACCCCGATGTAAACTTCATCGATCTGTTTGGAGATGTCTTCTTTGCCCATGCTGGCACGTCTAACAACTTCTTTCACTACATGTGCACCCATTTCAACAGTGGTAAGATTTTTCATAATGCCGCCGAACTTTCCAAAAGGAGTTCTGCAAGCAGCTACAGCTACAACTTTTCTCATTTTTTTAAATCCTCCAATAGTCTTAAAATTTGTTTTTTTTTTGATTGTTTTATATAAATATACAAGAGTATATTCTGACAAAGGAGGAATTTGACCGTTCTCTTTGATTGGAATGAAATCAATTTCCTCCTAAACCATTCTTACTAAAATCCACCGAAATTAGATGGTTTGTTCTTCTCTTAATTTCGCAATTTGTTCGTCTGTATAGCCAAGGCCTTTTAAGATTTCATCAGTATGTTCGCCAAGTCTCGGAATAGTAGGAGCTTCTGTCTGAACTTCTTGACTAGCCATCTTGATTGGTGTGTTAACTAATTTAACATCACCTGCAACTGGATCATGAACGGTTACGAACATTTGACGAGCATTAGCCTGTTCGCCTTCGCATACCTGTTTAGCATTGTTAACAGGGCCAACCGGTAAACCAAAGGATAATAAGGTTTCAACAACTTCGTCTGTTGTTCTGGTGGATAACCATTCATTGATGATCGGATCCAATGTTGCTTTGTTCTTTGCACGACCTTCGCCGTCAGCATATCTCGGATCTTCGAAGAGGTCCGGACGTCCCATAGCATCTGTGAAACGTTTCCACATCTTGCTTTCCTGAACAATAATAGCAATCCAGCCGTCTTTTGTCTTGAAAGAACCCCAAGGATGGATAAGGCCTTCTTTGCCTCTTTCCATAACGTTCCCAGTCATGTTGTATACATTTAAGGATCTTTCTGTTAAAGCCATCAAAGAATCATACATAGCCATATCAAGATAGTCGCCTTTGCCTGTAAATTCTCTATTGTATAATGCGAGCATTACACCATAAGCTGTGAGCATACCCGGAGCTACGTCTGCAAATGCAACCATCGGGTGAATCGGACGGCCTCCTTCTTCACCGATCAAGTTCATCAAACCAGCCATAGCCTGGATGATAATGTCATAAGCAGGACGATCTGCATAAGGACCAACATATTTGCCGTTAATGCCAACACCGAAACCTGTTAATGTTGCATAAACGATTCTCGGATTTAATTCAGCAATTTTTTCCGGTGTGTAACCGTTCTTTTTCAAAAATCCCGGTTTCATATTTTCCAACAATACGTCGGACTGTTTTACCATTTTTTCGAAAATTTCTTTTCCTTCTGGAGTTTTGATGTTTAAGGTCAAACTCTTTTTGTTCCTGTTGAATCTCATAAAATAACCGCTAACTTTGTTGCCATCTTTGTCCCTTAAAATCGGACCTGGTTCTCTCGAAGCGTCGCCTCTACCGGGTGCTTCGATTTTGATCACTTCTGCACCAGCATCTGCTAGCATCATGCTGCAATATGGAGCAGCAACCTGTGTTTCCACAGAAATAACTTTAATCCCTTCCAATGGTTTTCTTCCCATAATTACTGATACCTCCTGTTTTTCTCTAAACTTTCTTATCTCTTTACATTAGCTTTGATATATTCAGCAATATCAGCTGTATCTGAGCCGGGGCCGAAAATTCCTTCAACGCCTAAACTGTTCAGATAAGGAATATCGTTTTTCGGAATAATCCCGCCCATAACTACCAATACATCATCAATGCCTTTTTCCTTCAACAAGTCCATAACTTCTTTGGTCAAAGTATTGTGTGCACCGGATAAAATGCTCATACCAATAACGTCAGCATCTTCCTGGATGGCTGCGTTTACGATTTGTTCTGGAGTCTGTCTCAAACCTGTATAGATAACTTCCATACCAGCATCGCCTAAAGCTTTCGCAATTACTTTTGCACCTCTGTCATGTCCGTCAAGACCTGGCTTTGCAACTAATACTCTAATCTTTTTATCCATATTTTTCACACCCTTTTGCCTTTATAGAATACCAGAATCTGTATATTCGCCGTAAACTTCTTTCAGAGTGGAAATGATTTCACCCAATGTAGCATAGGCTTTTACAGCTTCAATCGTTGTCGGAACTACGTTTTCACCATTTTCAGCTGCTTTCTTCAAAGCTGCTAAGGTTTCTTTTACCTTGTCATTGTCTCTTTCTTCTCTTAACTTCTTCAGTTTTGCAACCTGACGTTTTTCTGATTCCGGATCAACGGAGAAGACTGGAATGTCTTTTTCTTCGTCTACTTTGAAGGAGTTCACCCCAA
>JAEEGL013990070.1_pt1 | contig 19308 bp, 18 predicted proteins | sample 9134231 | NCBI WGS metagenome assembly JAEEGL01 (sample SAMN16246548, study PRJNA631951) | gut metagenome | biome: gut microbiome; feature: rumen; material: fiber-attached | host: Bos | place: Iran: Karaj | collected 2018-10
ACAATCGACTGCCATTTCATCCCTTCGAACATCCAGCCGATCAGGAGCAGAATCAGGAGCACAACCACACTGGTCACGGAGAGCCACAGCAGCTGCTGTCCCTGACCTTCGAAGAGCATCTTGTCAAGTTTCTGTCGTATCCGTTTCATTTTATCTTGGCGCAAATCATGGTTCAAAGAATGTTATCCAGTTCGTACAAAAGTCATGTTCCTTGGGATGCAGCTCGACGATTTCCCCTTTATCCCGATACCACGCATGGTTCCATCCGGGACCCATGTCGAGGTAGATGGCATCCGAAATGCCGAAATCAAGGAGGCTCTTCTTGAAGTCGCCGAAACGGACAAAACCATCCGACTCGACGATACACAATTTGCCATCATGGTTGCATAAGGCACGAAACTGATTCTGGTTGCCGTCTTTTCGTGCTATCGGAACCAGTTTGCCTTTGTAGATCATCAGTTCCTGTCCAAAGCCGGCACCTCCATGGAGCGCAGCGCTGTCCAGTTCATTCGAATAGACTTTATGACAGAACTTCCACGAGTCGTTATAATACACAAATGCACCCGTATTCCGTTTGCAGGGATACCCTTTGTATCGAATTCCAGCCGAAACATGATCCCCAGCTACGTTGAAATGCTGAAAAGTGTCCAGACACTGGCCAGTATAGGAAGCTTCAGCAAATAGAATCACCCTGGTGTCATCCTTCGAGGGCATATCTCCGCAAACGAGGTCAATTGACGAGTATTGCGGATAAAGGACAATCAACCCCATTGTATCCATCCTCAGAACAGTCTCGGGTTCTTCCTGGCAGACCTCTTCTTCAGCAGGTTGCACATCAGTTGTCGCGTTCTTGTTGTCAGTATTGCAACCGAGCGACAAACACACAAAGCATAGCAAAAGAGCATTCGTTTTCATATATACCATTAATAACACAAATTATTCCTGCGAACAATTCTGCGCCTCAAACACGGCATCCATCTCCCTGTCAATCTTCGCAAACGAATCCTGGAGCCTTGACAGTTCGACTTTGACTCGGCTCAGACCCTGCTGGTTGTTCTTGTACATCCTGTAAACGGGGATGTCAGTGAGCTGCTGCTCGTAGAGGAGGTAGGCAATCTGAAGCATGCGGAATCGGTCCATGAAGCAGCCCAGATGGATGCTCTTGATCCAGTTGGGCGAACATAGCTTGATGAGCTTCATGCCACCCAGGGAGCAGGTGATGCGGAACTCCTTCTCGTGCCGCCAGATGCTGTTCTTGCGGTAATACTTGCTGATGATGCTCTCCTTGCCCTTGTCGAGGAAGAGCTTGGGCGGGTCGGTGTGTCGCTCCGCATCATAGCGAATCGAATCGGCGCCCATTCGTTGGCACAGGATATTCTTCAGGAAGTTCAGCTTGTTCTCAATCGACTCATGGTCCTGGTTGCGCAGCCAGTCATTCGTGATCAGCTCGATGTCCTTGCGCGAGAACAGATTTGCATAGTGCTCGGCAATCGCCAGCTGGTCAGCAAGCAGCCGGTAGGACTTGATCTCAAACGGGTCAATCTTGTATTCCCTTTTCTCGTAGAGGTGCTGGGTAATGTCATAGTCCAGGGCATTGACATAGCCGATGACGATGTCGTGGATGAGGTTCTCGGTGTTGTATTCGATGCAGAAGCCCTTGTTGTCCGTATAGTAGCCCCACATCAGGATGTTGTCAATCTCCGGCGTCAGGCAGATGATGCCCATTCGCTCCAGCTGCTTCTGCCAGACCAGTTGCACGGTGTCGCGGTCATTCTTCAGCAGCTTGTTGCCGATTTCCTCCCGGAGGTATTTGCCACGGAAGTTCAGCTCCCTCAGCTTGTGGTCCAGCCACCCGTCCAGATAGAATTCGGGAGCCTTGTCCTTTGTATTGTTGAATACGTCAATCCTGCAATCCAGCGGGTCGTTGAACTGCAAGGCATTGGCCAGATAGACTTCACCTTTCAGTCTGCTCTCGTTAAATTGCGGGTCGAATCGATAGAACTTGTACAACTGACGGGGCAGGTTGCAGATGCCGGGGAGGTTTGTCATATTAGGAAGATTGGGTAGAAGATTAGTTTTATGTCGTAATGCTGCGGCAAAGATAAGGATTTATTTCGAGATGCACAAAAAAATCGGGAAAAAGTTCACTTCTTCCCGATAATTCTTATTGACGTTATCAACGACAATAGTTATTTCCCATGCAAACCAAACGACATATCAATTCAAAAGGAGAGTTACCCCTTTATCGCTTGTCTTCACAAACGAATCTCCGAAAATATCTCTACACTTGTACAAGTTTCTCCGAAAAACTCCAACTTTTATGGAAAATACTTCATCGTCTTTGAATGACTATGCTGATGCGGGGTTTGCCGAATGATTACTATGTCGTGTATCTATTACATTAATTGCCTGGTGGCTTAAAAGCAATAGAGAGGGATCATAAGCCAATTTAATTGACTTTAACACACCCTCGTTAATACCACTTGGTGTTATAAGTTATTCTTTTTGCATCAAATTAATTGATTTTCTTATTTGTTCTTCTACAGAATGATTTATTGGTACACTGGTATCGGCATTATATATTTTAGGAGGACAACCTTTTACCTCTACTATGATATTAATCAAACCATCACGATCTCTACTTACTAAAAATTTAATGGGAGTTTTCTCTGGCACATTATGATCTATTTCATAAATATCATTGAAAATGCATTTCAAAGAACCATTATTGTCAATTGTATCTTCTAAACTATTATTTTCATAAATATCAACATATACTATTCTTTGGTTATTACAATGTGTTCTGAACAAAAATGGCTTCTCTTTAACAACCATATCCTCATCTTTCTTAATAATATTGCGTATTCTTTGATGGCCGTTTTCAATTTTAGACGTTCCATAGGAGCACTGAGAACGATCATTAACGTAAAGGACATCTTCAATTTTATGGCCTTTTTTTAGAAGACGTGCATAAAGTGCAGCTCCTTCAGCAATTGAAGTGTCAGGTCGGTTGGAAACACGCATCCAAACACTTGATTCTTTGCCGTTTGAGTATTCGTCGTTGAATTCTTTAGCTAATGCTTGACGAATCATTGGCATATTGGATGATCCTCCAACCAATAAGAAACGACCCAAAACCAGAGATTCATTGCCAAGTTTTTTTTTTGCTTCTTGAATTGCGGATTTGACGACTTGAATACAGTCATTGAGTAATGAACGGCAATTACGCTCAAACTGAGTACGTGAGATTGTTACGCAGGTATTGTCTGAAAATTTAAAATCTATTTCAGGTATATCCTTATCTGATAGATCTTTTTTTCTATCTTCTGCTTCACTAAGTAGATATGCTTTTTCCTTTCGGGAAGTATCCTGGTATTTGATATGATGAAATTGGCAAGCTAATTGGGCAAGAATTTCATCCCAATTCTTGCCGCCTCGATTTTTCTCATCGCCTAGAACTTCAGTATCACTTGCTACACCTAGAACTTCATATTTATTGCCTCGATGACGAACAATACTGACGTCAAGTGTTCCACCTCCTAAATCAAAGACCAAAACAGTCTCGCCGTCTTCAATATTGTGAGCCAATGCAGCTGCCGTTGGTTCTTGTAATAATCCAATTACGTTGATCCCGGCTTGTTGGGCAGCCTTTTTGGTCCAAGCACGCTGCTTGAATGTAAAGCCGGCAGGCACAGTGATAACAGCTTCGGGTTTGGCTTCTATTCCATTGTCCAATGCATGATTAATGCCAATTTTCATCATATGATTGAGAACACAAGCTGAAGCTTCAATAGGAGAGACTTTTCGGGTCGATGATGAGCCTGCTGGTCCTGTAAGGATTTCTTCTTTGCAGAAATCCTCGCCCATTTCAAGTTTGAACTCTTTTATAGTTCGCTCGGCATTGTCCATTATTTTCAATCGGCTTTTAGCATAAGTGCCAACTTTTGGAGTACCGTCAATGTCAAAATATACTACAGATGGGACTGCACAACTTGCTCTGTTGAAAATGGGATGTGCTGACTCATCCGTATCATTAATACATGCAATGCTAGAATAGGTTGTACCTAGATCAATTCCAAAAAATAAATGTTTCATATTAAATACATTTGGCCTAACTTACATTTTCAATATATTTGAATGAAATGCTTCCAATATAAATTGTATCTCCATCAGAGAGCATTGTTCGCGGCACTGAGTTGTTTTTGCTATTCACACTCCATTGACCATTAAGGAGAACAGCTTCTAGTTGTTTGCTTTTGGAATCTTGTTTGATTGTAAAATGTTCGTCAGCAAGTTGATCATTGAGGAGGGAGATTGGATGAATAGAGATGCCTTCGTGTTCTTCTGGACGAGCCCCATATACGTTCTTGATAATAGGATCTACAGTGAGAATACTGACAATCTCATCGTTTTCAATTACAACTAGATATCCAATAGCTTTAGATTTTTTCCATTGCATTTCTTTAGGCGTTACTAGAGACGAGACTGTAACTGGATTTTTAATCTTTTGGACTATCGTATTAGCATCCCCATTCTTGGTCTTTACTTGAGGAGAATCTTGAAAAATCGTTTGATCTGTATACTGCCAAAGGATTACTTCTTCCTTCTTAAGAACTAAATGAAGATTGTCACGACCTTCCACGGGCACGTCCCAAGTAAAAAGGGGAACGACAGAAATCGAAACCTTATTAGCTAAATCTATATTGTTTGTGAAAAGAGGCTCTTCTTCACATATCGTCATAGTTTCGTGATCAAATTCTGAACCTGATGTACTGATTTTTATACCTACGCCAATACGATTAAGGTTGCTTTGCATTATTTTAAGCAGTCGTTCCAGTTCTTGTTCTTCGCCAAGATCAACTAGTCGTCGGGCTGTACGAGTATATACATCAATAAGTCCATCCAAAACATACTTGCGCATCAACTTGAGATTAGTGTCCTGCTCCATACTAGATACCTTATCCAAAAGACGATGTACGGCGCGAATTAGTTCTGCGTTAGCCTTGTCATTATTGGATGGTATATCGTAAGATATTAATCTTTTGAAAAAGTTTGTTATTCTATTCATAGTGCTCTACAAAAGTCAGGATAAAATTCCCGATAAAAAGAGTCGATCCGTTGGTTAGGATAAAGGAATCAGGATGATTGTTTCTACTGTCAACAGACCATGATCCATTTAATATTTTAGCCTCGATGCCCTTCTCTGTCTTGGTATCGATGCAAAAATGGTCTGATTGTAGTTCGGGATTCAAATTTGCTATATTGTGGCAAAAAGATCCTTGGGAGGGCGTTGGATCGTTGCCATAAATGTTCAAACCTTCATTGACGGGGAAGATATCATACGGAGTGGTCCCGGGACCGTCCTGCATAACCAGATAGCCGATTCGTTTAACAGGGCGTTCGGGAATCTTTGATGCAATTGTCTCGTTGTCCCTTCTCACCAGTTCTTCTATCTTATCTTGCAGTAATTTATTATCTTTTTCTATCTTTTCAAATTGCAAGTACTTTTCGTATATTTTTGAGGCCAATTCTTGACGTTTAGTTTCCTCTTCAAGAATAAAGCCAGATGGAAGCCGGTGTAGTTCGTACGAACACACAGGACAAAATGGTTCTATCCCAGTTAATGCATTGTGACATACGGGGCAGCTTTCATACTGATTGTTATTGAGATTCATATTTGTATTTTTTAATTTGTTTCGATAAATTTTTAATTTCAATCATCATTTTTGACAATGAGATAAATGCACTCTTATCTATCTCTTGAATACAGTGACAAGTAGAATATTTTCCCGATTCTTGCTCAGGAATTTGAGTGCCCAACGCCTTTAACATACTTTCATGTATAGATTTGTTTTTACAAAAGAAAAGAATACGGCAAATGTTAGTATTATCTGTTTTAATTTTTTCAACTAGGCTTTCAATAGTCTCTATAGATAAGTATCCTTTTTCTATCATCTGATTGACGTTGTTGAGAGCAATATCAGCCTTGGGAGTTGTAGCTTCATTAATGACATGGTAATCATTTTGAGTAAGAATGCCAACTGGACCCTTATCATGAAGGAAAGTTAAAGTCGGCATAATGTTATTGGTCCAATTACATAACGTTACATCCCCAGATTTATCCGTTCGAGTGTCAAGCCATAAATATGCATCTGTTACAATATATCGGAACTGTTTGAATGCAGTTCCTATTTCTTTGAGCTTGGCTTGAAGTTGGTCGATTGACATCTTATCGATGTTGCAGCAAGGCTGATAATTTAAAAACGGAGGAATACAAGGGTTTTCGCTTTGGAGATGGTTTTCTTCACCTTTCTTCACTTGTGTGTCAAGTTGATCATTCTGGCCCTTCGTGTCAAGAGTGGATGTTTCTATTGTAGAACTATTATTTACATCTGCTTTGTCTTTTATTCTAGATTGATCATTTTGAATCCATTCGTCATATGGCGATGGTTCTATTGGATTAATCAAGCCATCTTGATTTCCTTTTTTCCACCAAGCAGAATAGCTGGGCAGTGGGGTTTCCTCCCTCTCACAAATAATTGATATAATTTGAGCCCTTGCTTGGAAGATTAAAAGACAATCATCAGGACTCATAATAAAAGGTATTTTAAATTCGTTTCGTCTTTTCTCACTCATATGTTCCATGTCCTGCTTATATTGAGCGATTAGCCTGCTTCTTAACAAGATGTCTCTGGTAACAATCAAGACCTTGCTGGATTGTTGATAAAGGCGTTGCATATAAGCTCTAATGTATGGATCTGCATATGAATTGTTCCTGTCTCGATTATTATTCAAAGTCTTATTCTTGTCGACTAATTCTTCTACAGTGGGTTCGGGTGGCAAATCCGGAATCCAAATCAAGTTTAAATCTTGAAGTGTACAAATGTCTCGCTTAGCTTCCTTAGCAGATTCTCTTAGAAGAAGTTTTGGAGCTTTTGAACTATGATGCTCTACCTCGACAAAGCAATGTCCTTCAAGATCAAGATAGTGATTGTTCTCATGCAGCATATAAGCATAAGTCCAAATAAGATCTCTAAATTTAAGGACAGGATGAGGCGCAATCTTAGGGTCTGGGTTTTTAAGATTTTCAGGTGTCACTTCTTTGTCCCATCCATAAGAAGTACACCAGACATTGGTGTCTGTTACAACATTATCAAAATCCAATAGTCTGTCTATATAATCCTTAATATCTTTCAGTTGAGAGACCGAATAATATTTTAGATGTCCTTTGTCATAGAGATTGTCTTTAATATCTTTGATTAAAGATTCTATTGGCGATTTAGCCCTTTCATTTAATTCTATTATATGTTTGCGAATAGAATTAATATCGTTTCTTATAGGGCGAAATCTTTCTTCAGCAGATTGGAGAAAAAAACGATGAGATAATTTTTCGTTGAACTGTCCCAATGGTGTACTTTCTATCCAAATGTTACCATCTGCATCAGATCCTCCAGAGAAAATTATTTCTATGAAAGGCTTTCCCCCGAGATAGTAATCTGGAGTGAGGTCTTCGTCTATCAAATCTTTCCAGCAAACTTCATCAATTGCTTTCTCGTTAAGATCCTGAATCGGGTATGGAAGAGTAAGGCGAATAGGTTTGTTAAGTAAAGAGGCAAAGGGAAGACCCTGGCCAATTGATAGACATTTGTCTGCAAATTCTTTTTTTATCCAAAATTTAGCTTGAAGAGAGGGATAATGGTCTTCAGGATCTATAGGAATAATAGTTGGCCTGTTGTAAGACAAGAATTTCTGACACATGTAGGCAATTGGAGGGCAAAAAGCCCATTGACCTGTTACAAATACTTTCGTTGGCCTAGCGGTATTTCCTTTTGTTAATTCGTTTATTTTTGAATGGAGGTTCCATTTCTCCATTTCTTTACTAAGCCTAGCTAGAAGAGTTTCGAAATCAGTATCTTCTCCAGCTAGAATTGGATGCTGACCCCATATATTTTTATCATAGTAGTATTTCCCGATGCTTGTATTTTGATAAAAGACTTCTCGCCATAAATCTAATACGAAATGGTTGTCTAATATTGAATCAGAAAGGATTTTATTTATTTGATGTTTTTCCCCGCAAATTGCATTATTGAGAACTAGGAAATTATCAGGAAAGCTGTAACAGAAGATGTCATAGGTCCCTTTATCTAAACTTATAACAATAAAGGGGTTGCCACCTGTTTCTTGCATCAAGCGAAGCCCTAGGTAAGTATTCCAGGATGTTACATTACGACCTTCTTTTAAGGCTTTCTTGTATTCTGAATATGATTTAATTATTTTCATGTATAGATTAGAATAATAATATAATTACCGGCGCATAGTTAATTATATATTCTAAAAGGGCAAAATTTTTTCATGTTTATGCCCCAAAAAGCTTTAATCCCTCTAAATAGATTCGAAATAAAAGGATTTATTTCTTTTTCCTTAGAAGAAAATTCAAGACAAGGTCTCCGATCTTTCGCGAAACTCCAGCTTTACTAGTGGGTATTCCCGTTTTACGTGCGATATACTGACGCATACGAGTTACCCCTAAGGCTCTTTTCCATGAGAAAGTTAACCCAGGAATACCTGTTGATGTTTTTTTAGTCATAGGCTATTTAGTTTCTAAGTTTTGATTGATAATTTACCCCTTGTTTCAAATAAATCATAAGAAGCAACAAACTAAGTACCACTATTAAAAGAGGCATGAGCTGATTGTCTGCTAATGTGTCAAAAGAGCCATGTAAAATAGCTGGGATCAATAATGCAAGAAAATAGAGACCACGGCGATACTTAGGGTAAAGATGCGCAAACGACAAGAAGTATCCAGCTATGCCACACCAACATGCATGTAGAAAAGGACAACTTGTTAGACGAGCTATATTCATGAAGAATGAAAAATCGTAGTCTAACATGATATTCACATTCATTTGGTAGCTGACTCCTTCATATACACCAAATGCGATACCTGACATGAGTCCATAATATACTAGAGTTTGTGGCACTAATGGTTCTTTCGCATTATGAAGAATGATGATAAGAGGAATCATTTTAGCCATTTCTTCTGTGATTCCAACACCTAGAGTAAATCCTAAAAAATTGAACAGAAGGGAAGAATCCAGAAGATGGTAAAATGGATTGAATTGGTCGATATCAAGAATATCCCATGCCAGAAAGACAAACAATTGAGTAAAGAAAAAAACGATAAGAGTCGTTCTTAACTGCACTTGGGAAGTCTTGAAGATTGCATAGAAGAAGAGTCCCCAGATTATAGAAAAGTATAGCGCAACTGTATAGAATAAGAAGAACCCTTCTAGTGGAACTAATAAGAGTACCAAAGGAAGAAATCCTACCAAAGCTAATATTTGGAATCGTTGGTCTGTTAGAAATTTTTTCGAAAATAAATCTGTATATGGGAATATCAATTCAGAACCGATATCCTTTAATTGGGATATGATGCTTCCTTGGTTCTCAATCCTTGGTTTGAGATGGTTTTTTTTAAGGAAATAGTTTACGGGATGTTCTTCCGTCTTACCAACCTCAATTGCACGATCCTGTTTCAGAACTAGTCCTTTATTCACATATCCTAAAAGGGAATTGGCTTCATATGGGCCATATCGTTGTCCATTCCTTAAAACGTAAACCTCCATAATACAAGAGATTAAAGGATATTAGTTCTTTACTAACTTTACTACTACAAGCCGTCCCCCATTACTTCTGTCGAGTAGTATTTGACGTCCATCGGTTAGAGGTATATATCCATTAATTGGGATATTTTTTTTATCAGTGACATCAAATAGGTCAGGCAAACGACGGTTGATTAGAATCCATTGCCCCTGAAAGAAATGGAAGTCTCCGACGGGCTTTTTATCATCGGCACTAGTTTTTTCGTTAGCAGAGATTAAACGATTGGAATGCCATTTGTAAAGGGTTTGCTTGTCATAGACCATCAATCGGTAGTTCTCGTAACGAAAGTTGGTCCCTGATGTAGCATAATAGAAATCGAGAATAGGGAGTTGACCTTTATACTCTGTTCCGCAGAACGGACATCTGGGTCTGCCGGTGTTGTCGAATACATACCAATGTGCTCGGCAGGATGGATTCTGGCAGGGCTGAACTAGGTCTGCAGTTTTGACAAGGGCTTCTTCCCATTCAAGGGCAGTAGGGCGTTTCGCTGGATTATGGAGTCCTTCGATAAAAGCACGATCAAATAGTTTCTTCAAATATGGCCCACAAATGGTATAAGGTAATTTGTTCGGATCTCCTTGGGGCACTTCGTATTTTGAAAGTTGATCTACTTTCACTCGATTACTTTTGTCTGTAGGATGCTCAATAAAGAGGGCTTTCGCTCCCATCGACAACTCTTCGTCAATAACCTCATCCAAATCGTTGACCTTGCCGCCTCGAAGAGGATGACGATTGAGCAGATACATATATATTAGCACGGCCAATGCATGACGGTCAGTGTTGATGTTTGGCAGTCGCTTGTTCGGATCTCCTAAATGAAGATTGCGTGTGGCCATCACTTCTGGAGCGATGAAATCTGGTGTTCCAAACACTTCTGGCGGGAATTTTTCAGGAACAACAAGGCTGTCACAATCAATGATACAGGCACTGCCGGTAATGGGGTCAACCAGAACATTCTTATAGGAAAGATCTGAATGAGCTAGACCAGCTGCGTGCAAACGACGTACGGCTCGGGCGATATCGATGCACATGCGAAGGTGGGTGAGCCAGGTGCCTTTTTGGTCATCTGTCAAATGACGATTGCGAAGGTTGGCAGATGCAAACCATTTTCCTTGTTTTTCCTGACCGTTGAAATTACCTCCCGAAAAGAAGAATTTCTTATCATAGAATGGAATTATAATTCCTGTCTTTTCGCCCCATTCTACAATTTTGGTAGGCCAGCGGAATAGATGCTTCCAATAGTTTCCTTCGGCATCATTCGTAAAGATACGTTCACGATAATTGCCTACTATATTTTTCAATCGTTCTTTGTCATTCGCTGTCAAAGGAGTCCTATAAAAAGCAACTACATAGGAATTATCAGGCGAAAAGTAGACATCTTTAACAGCGCCTTGCGCTTTTATCTCGTCAATAAATTCAATTTGGCTGCCATCAGCAGCATTTAGTTTTATGGTCTTTGACATAATTTCTTTAATATAAGATTGCTATTGTTCTATCATCATGGTTCCCTTTAGACCAGAAGTCTAGCCAATCAAGGAGTTGTTGCGCAGTTTCCTTGTTACGTGCTTGTAGATTAACGGGATGTTCCTCATTATGTAATAAATCATTCCATAAATCAGCCCATTTTTGAGGATCGTTCAGATTACTATCTGTTTCAAATTTAGGATCGCTCACCCCGTCTGTCATTAGGAATAAGGCCGTAAAGTCCTTGACAATCCTACAATTCAGGCGCTTTATTATGTTATTGCTATCAGCAAAGATTTCTGGCATTGTAAGGAATCTAGTTTGACCTCCATATTCGCCCTCATCTGGCGTACCTAGAAGGTAAGATTCGTGATTCTCTTGGTCAAACAGACAAATAGCTCCATCTCCTACCCAAAATGAGGCTATAAACCACCCGAAGTCAAATCTCTTGCATATAGCGAGAAGCAGCGTCGTGGCATATTTTTTATTAGGGAAGCCGTCTTTTCTTGCTTGTTCAAAAATAGCTTTTTGAGCCTTATGGGCTGCGTGACCTACAATTCTCCAGATGTCAGTACTGATCATCTGTCCAGCTTCGTCACCTTCTTTTGAAGATTTATATAAATTATACAGATTAATATTATCTTCAAAACTTACGGGATTTTTCAATTCTTCTCGGCAATGTTCAATCACCGTATCACATGCGATACGAGAGCCCATTCTGGAGAAGGGAGCAGATCCTGCACCATCAGCTACAGCCATGATATACCATTGGTTCTTTTCGTCATAAAATAATCTGAAGTTGTCATCACGCGGAGTCGCTTCACGAGCATGGGAACGACCTCTTTTACTGGCTGCCACCATATCTTTAAGGGGTATTCCTTCTTCCAATACTTCTCCTTTAACGAATTTTTTATCTTCATTGGGAGTTTCATACTTCGGCTCAGGCATATTGTCCCAATCTACCGGTTTATTGATCCATAGTTTACGTGGATCTTGGTTGATGATAATACGGGTTTGTATAAAATATATTTTAGGGTCATAAACAGGATCAATGCCTGAGAAATGGTAATGTATTGTTATTATATATTCTGTGTCGACAGAGGTAACGCCTTCTTTTCTGTAACAATCCAAATTAGGAGTTCCTGAAAGAATAAAGCTTTTGCCATCTTCTGCAATTTCTGCCTTGATTCCTATTTTATCTATTGGATCACCCTCGATGGCGGAAATAAAGATTTGCACGTCATTGAGGCCGGGCAAATTCAGTGTTGGAATAACTTCTAGATGATAGTAGGGACGACCCTCCATTGAGTTCGGAACTTTTATTTCCCATTTCTTTATCTCATCTTGTGCCATCGCCAATTGTCTGTCAAGGTATTCTTTGCGAAGAAGTGGTATTCTATTGGACAAAAAATTCAAAAATCCCATATTTACTGTATTATCCAAAGTTGGGAAAAGGATTTTGCATATTTCATCTGGTGTCATAATCTGATTACTTTCCTAGGTTGATAAGATCATTTCCTCCTGATAGATATAAGGAACTATCCGGATAATGCTCCGGAACACTATCCGGATAGTAAGATTCAATTAACAAACGATATTAACCTCAGGGGGCGGAGGAGGAAGAGTGCCAAGGGTATCTGGAGTTGGGCCAGCTTCTTCTACAGCTTTTGAAGATGTGCTGATTGAGGCCGAAACCCACTTGAAGAAAGCTTTAATCGTAGTACTATCAGCTGTGTCAAGCTGCACGACATTCTCTGTGATTTGTTTCAATGTGTTGGTATTTGCAGCCTGCCCTGCTGCACAAGCTACAACCATACCACATTTACGTTTCTTGAAATCTTGGATTCCGCGATTCAGGTCATCAGTCGGTTCGCCATCTGTCATCAGAAAGACTAATGGTCGCCAATCACCCTTCACGTCATCAGTTGTTTTGGTGATTTCGGTATCCATTTTCTGAGAGAGGAGGGTGAGTGCTTCTCCAAGGGCTGTACATCCCCCTGCATCGATGTTCGGCATTTGAAAACTAGCTAACTCGGTTAAAGGTACTGCCTGTTGAGCACTTGAGTTGAAAGTGATGACACTAATGAATGCAGTTTCAAGAGCATAGGGGTCACTACGTAATGTGGAGATTAATGTTTGAACGCCATTTTTTACGGCTTCGATAGGCTCTCCGTACATTGATCCGGAATTGTCAAGAAGTAAATAAACTGGTAAACGTCTCATAGTTCTAAAAAATTAATTGGTTATTTATAGTCAATAGTGATATTTGCTGGAGGAACTGGTAATTCATTTAAAGATGAAACTTCAGTGTGGTTCTCATTGATTTTTACACTCGAACGAGCGACAGATGCCGATATCCATTTAAAATAGGACGTGATTGATTCGCGATCCAAATTTTCAAGACGAATTAAATTATCAGAGATAAGTCGCAGGGCATTGACATTAGCATCTTTTCCTGCAGCACATACTACGATACAGCCGAATTGTTTCTTGTTGAACTGATCCATGGCATAGGAAATCTTATCTCCCGAACGTCCGTCACTCATAATGAACGCCAAAGGTTTCCAGTCCCCCTTTTGGTCTCGAGTGGTCTTTACAACTTCTTCTTCTGCCTTAGCCGACAGATATTTGAGTGCTTTGCCTACTAATGTGCCGTGGTGAGCCGTCAGAGTGGGTATTTGGAACTTGTAAAGCTCTTCAAGAGGCATAGTTTGATTTACTTGATCATTAAAAGGGATGATGCTCAAGTAAACAGTTTCAAGCGCATAGGGATCACGACGAAGGGTTTCTACTAGAATTTTGATGCCTTCGTTCACTGCTTCAATCTTTTCTCCTCGCATCGAACCTGAAATGTCGAGCAGCAGATATACAGGTAATCTTCTCATATTAATCATTATTTTGTGTTATATATTTCAAATTCACGATGCAAAGATAGCCTATTTTTTTACATATAATATCAATTCCTCAATATTGCAATCGAAATGCACAAAATAAACCTTTTACGAGTTGCAATATTACAATTCAGCTATTTTTTGCCAATCGATAGAATCTGTGAGAGGAATTACTTCGTTTATATTGCAATCTTTGCATTTGCAAAAATGCATAGGAAGAGATACGATGTAGACCCCATATTCATCCCTTTGGATAAGATAGTCTTTTACATCATATAATATGTCCTTCATTTTTAAAATGCTCTTTTTGATGTTGCTCATCATTGGTCCTCGGGTTGCTGCGTCTGAGAGATCTGGAGCTAATTTTCGATTCCCTCCAAATTTTTGATATATCAAACTGTATTTTTGCTGCAACTTCTTGAGATATTCCAGATGCTTGTTTATGTTGCCTTTTTCTGGCATCGTAAAACGGATTCCTCCTCGTGGAGATTCTAGCAGGAAGAGGGCATAAAGCGCTTTTTCTTTACGATGCATTTCAAGGAAAGCATCCGCTTCTGGCAGACCGATTTTTCCGCTAATGGTATCCAACACAACAGTGCTTTTTATGCCACGCTGCAATATGAGCAAGTCAATAATCTGCTTTTGGAAACCTTTGTATACAATTGAATTTCGATCTTCTCGCAGATGATTGATATTTGGATTTCGAAATATTTCTGAAAACATATCGACAAGATTTCGAATTGTTATCAGTATATTCTTCTCAAGTTCAAATATCATAAAGTTTGCAAGATTCTTTCCATCAACATTCGAATCTCCGATTTTAAAAATCAACGAAGGTGGCATTAGCGCGAAGTCTCTTACATTTAGTTTCCCCGCCAACAAGTCTCTGCAGAATTCTGATGTAGAGAGTCTTTTTAGTTGCTTCGATATTACTTCGAGACGAGAATTACTGACTGAGGGGCAAACGAATTGTATAATGCGATGTAGTTGTTCGTCCGACATTCTGCGATATCGATCTACTATTTTGGGAAGATAGACAAAATCAAACCCCGATAGTTTTAATTCTGTCCTTATTTCACGAAACGAATCGTTAATTTCCCAATTGATATTGTTGTCAAACTCGCTTTCCACATAAAGTATTTGAGTGGAATCTAGATCCAGATTGTCGGTTTCGATTGTTTTTATTTTGCAATTGTCACTAAGTCCTTCAGTAAGGAATAATTTAATTGCAAAAATAAGGATTGCTTCTTCTCTAGTTATGCTGTTGTCTGATATACTAATCTTTAGGAGATCTCCTAGGAAATCCCGTCGTAAACCATCTGCCATATTCGAAAGATGCATGATGGCATCAGTAAGCGTAAGGTGTTCAGCCTCTATTTCTTCGATTCTATGAATTCCATATTTTTCCTTTATGTTATTCAGCACATCAAGTTCTCGCATATCAATGATTGCATCTGCCTTGATTATATCTGAAACGATTCTTACAATACTTGCTTTCCTTTTCTGATCCATGTGACAAATAAGATTTATAAAATCAAATTCCAATGTCCATCATTACATTCTCTATAGATTATTGCCAGCAATAAAACATATTATCATAAGGAGAAGCATATGCGTAAAGAAAGGTGCGCAATAGGGGATCAAAACTATTCGTGTGAAAATCTATAAACGCAGAGGTTGCTGTAGAATTGACAAGGTAAACAGTCAAAAGAGCAAATAAAACTTCCAACTCTGGAAAATGAGTTGTTAACTCATTAAAAAAGTTTCTATGTCTTCCCATAATATATTACTTTAACAATTAATATCTCTTCTGTTTGTCAGTCCCTGTGCTTCAGCGGAGAGATAGGGCTTTAATGTTGTCATGTCATTCTGAAATCATCAAAGATGTCCCTAGCTGCTATCAACGTGGCGAGGGCTTTTGCCCGTCAGGACAAGATGGGCCTCTCGGTAGACAGTGTTAAGACACTGATTCACAATTCAATGATGATTCACAGTTTTTCTGTGCTGTCTGACAAACTGACGAACAAGCTATTAAATACCAACGAATTCAAAGAACTCTTATATTATGGCGTCGCTAATGCGGCGTGGTTATTCAAGTTTTATCGAACTATTGTTTATCAAGACCTGGCTGGAAGTCCACAATCATATTGCCCATGTCAAAGAATAATCTTTTCATATCTTCATAAGCTATTTTTCTACTGGACGGATAGTGTTCCTAATCTGGAAGCTAAAGTCAAGGGTACCGGCAAGCGCACCGGTTTCTTCTATCTTCGATGAGATGCAACAGCCCTCAGGAGCTTTCAGACACTCTCCAGAAACAGGATTTCTCACCTCTATGATATGGCCTGTATTATCGTATGTCAAAGAGCTGATTACTAATGAATCAAGTTTTTCTGCCTTCACCTCGCCTTTCAAAAGTTTATCAAACATCTTACCGACATCATTCCACTCATAGTAATCCTCAAACTCATAGTCATCCGAATCACCGAGCCAAATCAGAATCAATTTGCTGGGCTTGTCATTCTCGTAACAGACCTTGGCAATCTGGGGCTCGCACTGGTTATACCCGTAGGCTGCGTGGAGGCGGTCTTTGCGGTCGGTTATCACTATCTGGCCCGATCCTGCTCCATTAGTGTGTTCAAACCTGTATGCTCCGTTGTTAACATCGAACACCCAATTTTCTGCCAAACTGTAGCCATTATGAGTAATTGAATCTTCTGGATCGGTGATTTTACGCAACACATTTCCCTCGGGCGAAACAATGGTGTCACTTTTCTTGATCGAAGACTTACATGCCGAAAGACTAATGAGCAAAATGAGGATACTGATGGATAAATGACTCTTTTTCATTCTAAAATATTTAATTGCTAAACACCCGATTAAAGGCATCTCAAGTTAATAATTCTATTTATATGGCAAAAAAAAGGATAGCAGTGACGGTGTATTCCCTTTCAATATCAATGTACTGTGTTCTCTTTCCTGATAGACTTGATTGTCTTCAGTATCAAAGATTTTTTACATTTATTGACATCATACTGGTATACTAAACCGATTTTCAAGTTCGGTTCTTCCTCCATGACAAGAGAAATTTTCATCTGTTCAAATAAATAAGTTCTTAATATGTTCAGAACCTGTAAATCAAAAAGTTCGTCAAGCATCTTGCTTTCTGTTGAGGCATATATGGCGAGATGTATAGTGGGTAAGCCCTTGGGGCGTTTCTTCCAGTCTTCTCCAAGATAAAAGCATAATCAGTAGAAAAGGAACCAAAGATAAAATAAATTATCAATCCCCAATCATAGTCATTGGGGCAATCTTTAGGTATTGCTATAGGAAAATGAAATGAAAACCATGATAGGTAATTTTTGTAAAATGCCTGATCTTCAATCGTCAGATTCTCCTGTGATCCAAATACTCTCTCGTAACGTAAGGCAACCTCTCTCTTGTCGGGGTCGTTCTTTAATTCTTTGAAATACTCCCCGTAATCAAATTCCATATGATTAACACTTGCTAATATTGTTCCATATTTATTTTAGATACATTCTTAGCGAACATTAAGCCGATATCAATTAAATCAGTTGTTGAAAACGTTTTGTTTGTTAATCTTTACTATATCTGGCTTCTTGCGAAGGTCATCAAGAGTTTTGGCACCTATCCAAAACGTGTAGCGATATGTTCCGTCGGGCATTAAGTCAACTTGCTTTATGTCCTCGGCAGTCTTCATATTGCTTACAGTACGCCTGTAGTCGCGCAAATTTGGTCGCAGCCACCAGGCACCATCAGTCCCATCAAGGACAAATTTCTTCCCGTCAAAACGTAATACATCGAAACGGCCTGTGTATTGCCCACAACTCGTGTCGGCAAATTCAGAACCTGGGTCATGACTGTCCAAAATAGGAGCGTACAGACATCTGGTATATCTGTCGTAATGTATGCCAAAGCGGTTCTTGTCGAGGCTATCATACGGAAAACCATTACTGGCCTCAACTAATTGGTCATACCACATACAGCTAACTACGCTATCTTTCTCGCTTCCAACAGAGAAAAGAGCTACAGGACGGAAGCCATCTTCATCCAATACACACGTCATTGCTTCGTCGTAGAATAACATATGTCCCTGGAGAGATACACTAACTCGTCTTCGCTCCCGATGAAGTGTACCTTCTTGGGATATATCTCCATCTGTGCCTCATAATGAGTCAGCGTATCTGTGGTCGTTCCTCCAGCAACTTCAACATGAGCAAGCAATGCTTGATTGATGGTATCCAACTCCATCCATACTTCACCATTCTCAGAATAGCACGGCGCATAAGTTGGAAACACCACTTCACCCATTCCTTCTACTAATGCTTGGGCCTCAGGGGTGAGATAAGAAAGAATCTGGCTGTAGGGGATTTTCATTAGATAATAATGGTTCCCAACACCCGTGATTACTATTGACAGATGATCTGAACATAATCCAAAGTCGGTGTTCTCAAAAATATAATCAGCGTCATACTCCCAGTCTGGCCATCCCAATAGCCAGTCGCCTCGTAGTCCACAATGTTCTGGATAATCTTCGAAGAACTGTTTTATATTTTCTTTGCTGATAATTTCCTTCACAATATGTCCATCGTTCTTGTCAAAGACATAATAGAATTTCCTTGAACTACAGTTTGCGCCGCATGCATTATCCTCATGAGCATACGTTACAAACGACACCGTTTGAGATTCTAATTTTAAATCCATTCCAAAGAATTCGCACCAAAGGTTGTCTTGAATGAGAGGCCTATACTTTTTCATATAGTTTTCAATGAATCGTTCACCATCATTTGTAAAAACCTCCTCTGGGTGGAAAGACTTCACCCATCTGCCATCTTCATAGAGACTGGATTCATGTGCGCACCACTCGCAGAAATAATACATTTTCTTATTGAGGAATGTCATCAACGAGTCAATAAGAATCTTTGGTCCGTTTACTGGCACGTCGATGTTTATCTCCATCATATAGGAACTGTTGTCGTTGTACTCAGATGTCCCATGCATGCTGTCAGTTTGCTCTACCACCACCAAGTCATAGGAACGTTCCATCTTGGGACTTCCAAGCCCCTGAATGACAAATGCTGATCCCATTGTAATTAGTTACATATAGATTCCTAACACCATTTTCTTATTAAGTAACTAATCAAAATTATTTTATAATATTTTTTGAATTTTAAATACTAAACTCATAACAAATCCGTTATTATAATAAAACGATAAAGTTATGGGTAAGATTACAAAAATTGAGTTAAGCGAAAGCGAGCGTATCAAG
>JAEEGL015627704.1_pt1 | contig 19308 bp, 18 predicted proteins | sample 9134231 | NCBI WGS metagenome assembly JAEEGL01 (sample SAMN16246548, study PRJNA631951) | gut metagenome | biome: gut microbiome; feature: rumen; material: fiber-attached | host: Bos | place: Iran: Karaj | collected 2018-10
AAGATCTTGATCCAGACCTGACCGCCACGTTTGATGTAACGCGTCATGGCGATACGGGCGGCCTCGATCTGATTGGAGGTGATCCAGGCAGGCTCTACAGCGACGAGTCCGTACTCACCGTTCGTGACTCTGTTGCCGCGGAGGGCCTTCCCTTTCATACGGCCTCTTTGAACGCGTCTGTATTTGATTTTACCGTTCGGCTGTAACATTAGTTCGCCCCTCCTTCTTCTTTTCTGGGCGCTCTCGGCGCTCTCGGAGGAAGACCCTCGGTCTGGGCGCTCACGGGACGCTGGCCGTCACGTCTCTGGAACGGTCTGCCGTCCCGGCTGTCTCTCGGGCCCCGGTTGTCTCTCGGACCCCGGTTGTCCCTCGGACCCCGATTGTCTCTCGGACCCCGGAAATCTCTTCTCGGACCGCGGTTGTCTCTTCTCTGGTTGTCGCGGGCTCTCTTCTCGTCCGCGCCCGTCATGGTGCGGGCCACCTCGGACAGGACTTCGCCCTTGTAGATCCAGACCTTGACACCGATCTTGCCGTATGTGGTGTTGGCTTCCCAGAAGCCATAATCGATGTCGGCACGGATCGTCTGAAGCGGGATCGTCCCTTCGTGATAGTGCTCGGTACGGGCGATCTCAGCGCCTGCCAGACGGCCGTTGAGGTTGATCTTGATACCCTTGGCGCCCATCTTCATCGTTCTGGAGATGGACTGCTTCATCGCGCGGCGGAAGGAGATACGGCGTTCAAGCTGGTCCGCAATGGACTCTGCCACGAGCTGCGCGCTCATCTCCATCGGTTTCACTTCCAGCACGTTGACGCTCACTGGCGTTCCGGCGATCTTGGAAATCTCGGTCTTCAGCTTGGTGATCTCGTCACCAGAGCGGCCGATGACCATGCCAGGCTTCGCGCAGTGGATGTAAATCGTCACCTTGCCGGTATTGTCGCGCTCGATCTCCACGGCAGGCACACCCGCCTTGAAGAGAGTCTTTTTGATATACTTGCGGATCTTGTAGTCCTGAACGAGGGTGTCGCCGAACTTCTCATCGGGAGCATACCATCTGGAATCCCAGTTTTTAATGACGCCGACGCGCAGGCCGTGCGGATGAACTTTCTGTCCCATTATTCGACCTACCTCCTCATTCTTTCTCAGCCACGGCGATGGTGATGTGGCTGGTTCTCTTCAAGATTCTGTCCGCGGAACCCTTGCCTCTCGGCATCATTCTCTTGAGCGTCATGCCGGGGCAGACCAGGCATTCCTTCACGTAGAGTTTGTCGGGATCCATGTGGAAATTGTTGTTCGCATCGGCCGCAACCTTGTTGAGGAGCTTCAGCACCTCGGCGGATGCCGCCTTGGGGGTATTCTTCAGAATACCGGCCGCAACTCCGACGTCCTTGCCTCTGATGAGATCGAGAACGATCGACACCTTACGGGGAGAGATGCGGATATGTTTCTGTGTAGATCTTGTTTCCATTCTGTCCTATCCTCTCTCTCTTACTTACCGTTGTTGGAAGTCTTGCTGCCGGCATGGCCTTTGAAGGTTCTGGTGGGAGCAAATTCACCGAGCTTGTGGCCGACCATATCTTCCGTCACGTACACCGGCACGTGTTTCCGTCCGTCGTGTACCGCGATGGTATGGGTCACGAATTCCGGGAAAATGGTGGAAGATCTGGACCAGGTCTTCAGCACTTTCTTTTCTCCCTTTTCGTTCATCTCGCACACTCTTTTGTAAAGCTTTTCTTCCACATAGGGTGCTTTCTTCAAACTTCTGCTCATGTTCTGCTTCCTCCTTCCTTACTTGCTGTTCCGACGCTTCACGATCATCTTGTCGGTGCGAGCCTTCTTGTTCCGGGTCTTGAGACCGAGAGCAGGCTTGCCCCACGGAGTGACCGGGCCTGGACGGCCGATAGGCGATTTGCCTTCGCCGCCGCCGTGCGGGTGGTCGCAGGGGTTCATAACAGAGCCGCGGACGGTGGGACGGATACCCAGGTGACGGGATCTGCCGGCCTTGCCGAGCTTCACGGTATCATGCTCCACGTTGCCGATCTGGCCGATTGTGGCCCGGCATTCCGAACGGATGTAGCGCATCTCGCCTGAAGGGAGACGAATCATGGTCAGGTTGCCTTCGCGGCCCATCAGCTGAGCCTGCGTGCCGGCGGAACGGACCAGCTGGCCGCCCTTACCGGGGTAGATCTCAATGTTGTGGATGAAAGTACCGACCGGAATGTTCGCCAGCGGCAAGGTGTTGCCGGGAACGATATCGGCATCGGGGCCGGAATAAAGGACGGCTCCGTCGGTGACTCCCACCGGCGCGAGAATGTAGCTCTTCTTTCCTGCCTCGTCCTGAACCAGAGCGATGTAGGAGGAGCGGTTCGGATCGTATTCCACGCCGATAACGGTCTGGGCGGAAGCGTTCTGACGCTTGAAGTCCACCAGACGGTATTTCTGACGGTTTCCGCCGCCCTTGTGGCGGACGGTGATCCGGCCGTAGGCGTTGCGGCCCGCGTGCTTCTTCTTCTTGGCCAGAAGGCTCTTCTCGGGCGTGAACTTGGTAACTTCCTCGAAGGAAGGAACGGACATATGTCTTCTCGCCGGAGTTGTCGGCTTATACTTCATAGTTGCCATCTGTTCTTTCCTCCTTCATCAGTTCATGCCTTCGAAGAACTCGATGGTCTTGGAGTCTTCGGTCAGCGTAACGATCGCCTTTTTCCAGGCGGCCGTCTTGCCCTGGGCGAAGCGGACACGCTTCGGCTTCGGCTTCATATTGATGGTATTGACAGCGGCGACCTTGGTGCCTTCGAACATGGTCTCAACGGCCTTGGCGATCTCAGGCTTTGTGGCATCCGGTGCAACTTCGAAGGTGTACTTCTTCTGCGCGATCATATCCATCGAACGCTCTGTGATCAGAGGTCTTCTGATGATATCCTGAATGAATTTCATGCCGCGTATACCTCCTCGATTTTCTGGGCCGCATCCTGGGCCACGATGAAGGAGTCGCAGTTGAGGATGTCATACACGTTCAGCGTGTTGAACAGAGCGACCTTCACGCCGGGAATGTTGGCGAAGGAGCCGAACACCTTCTCGTCTTTCGCAGCGAGAACGACGAGGGTCTTCTTGGCAGCGCCGAGGGCGGAGAGCATCTTCACCATGGTCTTCGTCTTGTATTCCGCGGTCTCGATCTTGTCCACGACGATCATCTCGCCGTCAGCGACCTTGGAGGAGAGAGCGGAAATCATCGCGAGCCGTCTGACTTTCTTGTTGAGTTTGGTCTTGTAGAGACGCGGCTTCGGTCCGAGGGCGATGCCGCCGTGCGTCCACTGGGGCGCTCTGGTGGAACCCTGACGGGCCCGGCCGGTGCCCTTCTGTTTGTAGGGCTTCTTGCCGCCGCCGGAAACTTCCGTTCTGGTCAGCGTGGACTGAGTGCCCTGTCTCTGGTGGCCGAGATAGCATTTGACTGCCGCATGGAGGACAGCCCCGTTGATGTCGGCCGCGAACACGTCGTCGGACAGATTGATCGAACCGACCGCCTCGCCTGCCATGTTCATTACTTTCAGTTCGGGCATTTTTTCTTCCTCCTTTCGACTTATGCTTTCACACTGTCGCGGATGAACACGATGCCGCCTCTCGCGCCGGGCACAGCGCCCTTGACCGCGATGAGGTTCTTTTCCGCGTCAACCTTCACGACTTCGAGATTCAGGACGGTGGCCTGTTCGTTACCGTACTGGCCGGCCATCTTCTTGTTTTTGTAGATTCTGGACGGAGTGGAGTTGGCGCCCATGGAACCGGCCTGGCGGTGTACGGGGCCCACGCCGTGCGTCATGCGGAGCTTGTGGCAGTTCCATCTCTTGACGACGCCGGAATATCCGTGGCCTTTCGTGGTACCGGTAATGTCGACCTTGTCGCCGGAGGCGAAGGTATCGGCGGCTACCACATCGCCCACGTTGAGAGCGGAGATGTCGTCGAGGCGGAATTCCTTGAGGTGGCGCTTCACGGAAACGCCTGCCTTCTTGAAGTGACCGGCGAGCGGCTTCTTCACGAGCTTCTCGCGGATCTCACCGAAGGCGAGCTGAACGGCTTCGTATCCGTCCGTTTCAGCCGTTTTCTTCTGAGTGACCGGGCAGGGACCTGCTTCGATCACGGTGACCGGCACGACGCTTCCATCTTCCATAAAGATCTGCGTCATGCCAAGTTTCTTGCCGATGATTCCTTTTTTCATCGTCTTTCCTCCTGATGTAGGTTATTGGTTGACCGTATGTGTGTTTCGGGAGCCGCCCGATACGGTCAACTTGACCCGACCGTCATCAAGCTGCGGACTTTGCGCCGGAGAGGGCGATCCGTCCGATTGCTCTGTGCGGTATGCGGATGTGGCTTTTGGGGTTAACCGGGGTTGCTGATCAGAGCTTGACGTCGATATCCACGCCCGCGGGCAGCTCCACGGACATGAGCGCTTCGACGACCTTCTGAGAGGGCTTTCTGATCTCGATCAGTCTCTTGTGCGTTCTCTGTTCGAACTGCTCGCGGCTGTCCTTGTACTTGTGAACGGCACGGAGAATGGTGATGATCTCCTTCTCGGTCGGGAGCGGAATCGGGCCGGAAACTTCGGCGCCGTTACGCTTCGCGATCTCTACGATTTTCGCGGCGGACTGATCGGCCAGCGTGTGCTCGTAGCTCTTGATCTTGACTCTGATTTTTTCCTGAACTGCCATGTTTTGCCTCCCTTTAATATTAGGAAATGTTTCTGATGCGTGAGGCAGCTGACACGGTGCCGGGTGTGCCTTGATCCCTCTGAAAGAATCCGAACCCTTCCGCCGGATGAGTGGCCCGGCGAGGCTCGGCCCAACAGGAAACCGACTGCCCGGATGTGCGTCGCTTTCGCCCGATCGGTTCGGACATACTCCACGGAAATTCCCCGTTTTCGCTGACAGTCACGCAAAAACGGCAACCTCCCGCTTCATAGCACATCAGTATGCCTATTCTACCATATCCCCTCTTTGAAATCAAGAGTTTTTTTCGAAAAGGTACCCCGATTAGTGTGACAAATTTTATGAAGTTTCATTTCTCTTTTTGTTTATTTCGCCGGTTTTTGACATGATTTGTCCGGAAAACGAAGAGAACGGCGGCAAGATTTGCCCGTGAGAAAGCAAAAAACGGCTTCCTCCTCTTGCCATACGCCGGTTTTTGTGCTATTATATAATGAAGTTTTTGAACTACGAAAGGGGCCGTCATGTCCGAGCGTGTTCGGGCTGTCTTCTCCAGAGGACTGCTGATTTTTTGCGCGGTGTTCGCCGTGCTTCTTGCCTTTACCTTCTTCTGGTCCGTACGTACTTCCTATACGGAACCGATCGGCCACCTGACATCAACCTTCATTTCCGGATTTCTGACCGGACTATCGGTCTTCGGCGCTGTTCTGGTCCTGGTTGCTGCCGTGATCCTCGGGCGGAAACGTTCTGTTGTCCGTCAGCCCAGACTCAGCGGCCTCGGTTGGTTTGCCGTGATCTTCTCCGCCGTGATCGCGGGCGCGATCTGCGTTTCCATGCTGATCAGTCTAATACGTGATTCCTTCTCGGCTGCGCAGCTTGCTGTCGCGGTGCTGTTCGGATTGCTCGCCGCGGGGCTGGTCTGCATCCTTTTCTCCTCCCGGGTATCGGTAGCCGCACGGGTTCTGCTTCTTTCCCTTGGTGCGCTTGCCCTGATCGGCACCCTGTTCCTGGTGTATTTCGATTTCTCCGTTCCGCTGAGCGGGACGATCCACAGGCTCAACATGACCGTCCTCTGCTTCGGTGTTCTGTTTCTTCTGTCGGAGGCGCGTCTGTCCTTCGGGCCCGCGGAAGAGGAAGGCAACCGGTCCACTTCGTTCTTCTATATCCTCGCCTGCGGACTGGCCGCTTCCCTTATGACGGGCTTTGCTGCCGGCTCTCTGCTCATCCGGATATTCTGCGATGTGACGGCTGATCCGCCGCTCCCGATCCTGACACTGGCTCTTCTCCTGGCGTTCGGACTTTTCTCCTTTGACCGGCTGGCTGCCTGGCCCGCCGCAGACGGAAAAACGGTCAGGCCGAAGAAAGACAGTTAATCCACCGTTTCGACGACCCTGTTCCATACATATATGCATATACTGATCTAAGGAGACTGCACGCATGGAAAACGAAATCAAGTTGACCCTGGACGACATTGGCTCCGCTGCCGCCATGAAGGCTCCCTCTTTTGAAGCGCCTCAGGCTGAAGCAGCAGCCACCGCCATTCCGGAAACAGTCGTCTTCACGCCGGAAGAGCAGAAAATGATCGACGACTTCGCCGAGAAGATCGACATCACCAATTCCGCTCAGATCCTGTCCTTCGGCGCTCCGGCCCAGAAGAAGATCTCAGATTTCTCGAATTCTGCTCTCGGGAGCGTCCGCAACAAGGATTTCGGCGAAGTGGGCGATATGATCACCCAGCTGATTGGAAACCTGAAAGAACTGAACGAGGACGCGGACAAAGAAACCAAAGGCTTCCGCGGTCTTTTCCGCAGCACGAGGCGGAAACTGGAGACGCTGAAAGTTCGCTATGACAAATGCGAGGACAGCGTCAACAACGTCGTCGCAATCCTCGAGCAGCATCAGATCACCCTCTTGAAGGATGTCAACATGTTTGACGAACTGTATGATCTGAATCTGTCCTATTTCAAGGAACTGTCCATGTACATCGCCGCCGGCAAGAAGAAGCTGAATCAGGAACGCTCCAGCAATCTGGAGGCGAAGAAACAGAAAGCGGCCGAGACCGGTCTTCCGGAAGATGCGCAGGCCGCCAACGACTACGAGGAGCAGTTGAACCGTTTCGAACGGAAGCTCCACGATCTGGAACTGACCCGCATGGTCTCCATCCAGATGGCGCCTCAGATCCGCCTGGTCCAGAACAACGACACCATGATGACCGAAAAGATCCAGACCATCATCATGAACACGATTCCTCTTTGGAAAAGTCAGATGGTCATCGCGCTCGGTATCGAGCATTCCAGACAAGCCATGGAAGCCGGCCGGGACGTCACCGATATGACCAACGAACTCCTGAAAAAGAACGCTTCGGCCCTGCATCAGGCCACGGTTGAGGTCCACCGCGAGGCCGAACGCGGCGTCGTGGACATCGAATCTCTTACCGCCACCAACGCGGAGCTGATCCAGACCCTGGACGAGATCCAGCAAATTCAGAAGGAAGGACATGAAAGGAGAGTCGCTGCCGAGTCCGAGCTGAATCGGATCGAAGCTGAACTGAAACAGAAGCTGATCGGCATGGGCCGCTCCTGACGGCTGACTCATTATGAGAAAGAAACATCTGTTTTGCCGTGTCGTCTCACTGATCCTGCTGGCGGTCTTCTGCGCCGCACTGACCGTTCCTGCGACCGCCGCATATCCAAGAGCGGTCGATCTGGTCGCGGATGATGCCGAAGCCCTGACCGCCGAGACAATCTCCGGCATTCGGAAGATCAACAAGACACTTGCTGCTGACGTGGACTGCCAGATCGCCGTCTGCGTGGTCGGCACCACCGGTGCCGTGGAAATCGGAGAATACGCTCGTGGCGTCTTCGTCAACTGGAAGCTCGGCGAAGGGATTCTTCTCCTCATCGCAGTGGACGACAAGAGTTATTACATGCTCCCGAGCACCGGCGTGGAAAACGTTCTGACAAATGAAGTCCTGAGCACGATCCGGGACGAGACGCTGGAAACCGAATTCTCTCTCGGCAACACGGACGGGGCGGTGGCCGCCTGCGTCAACCGGCTGGCTGCCACTCTCACTGCGGGAATGCCGGCTGTCACAGTGAACGAACCGGAGCCCACGACGGCCGAGGAGGAAGACTCTTCTCCTGTATGGTCCTTCATCAAGGGGCTCTTTAAGGTGATCCTCTGGGCCGTCATCATCGCTGTCCTGATATTCGTGATCCTCTTCGTGATCGCGCTCTTCAACGACAATGTGGCGGAGTTCCTGCGCCGCAATGTTTTCTCGAAACTGAACGGGCGGAACAAACGCAAACCGACCTACGATTACGACGAGCGCCTGTACGGAAAGGCAGAAAGCGACCAGCGCGTCGTCCGGCGTTCCGGCGGTTCATCCGCCGGCAGACGCCCCTACGGACGCTGACCAGCAGGCATCCGACGGATCCCGGTTTCCGGGATCCGTCTTTTCCTTGCGGCAGTCTGCAGCCGCATCTTGGCAAATAAACAGTAAGGAAACGAACAAATGATCTCCATCAGCACTCACAACCTGGCCTACCGCATCGGTGTCCGTGAAATCCTCGGCGATGTGTCCTTTTCTCTGGAGGAAGGCGACCGTCTCGCCGTGGTCGGTGTGAACGGAAGCGGGAAATCCACCCTTCTCAAACTCCTGGCAGGCGAACTGGAGCCGGACGAAGGGGAGGTCTTTATCGCACGGGACAAGAGCATCGGCATGCTCCGTCAGGATGACGCGTTTCATGTGATGGATCTGGCCGTCAGTCCGGAGGAAACCGCCGACTCCCCGGTCGACGGAACCGTTCTCGGTCAGATGTATGCCGTCTTCCCCGAATTGTGCCGCGACGAGATCGATCTTGCCCGGCTGCAGCGGGCACTCGACGCCGCAGCGGTAACCGGAGACGAGGCTGAACTGACCAGGCTCTCAAAAACGTACACGGATCTGAACGCCCGATATATTCGGGACGGTGGTCTGCATTACCAGTCGCGTTGCCGCAGCATCCTCACCAAACTCGGTTTCGATGAATCCTTCCGCACTCTGTCCGTTTCTGCCCTTTCCGGCGGTCAGCGGACCCGTCTCGCGCTGGCACGCCTGCTCTTCCGTGAGCCGGACATCCTCATCCTGGACGAGCCGACGAATCATCTGGACCTTGACACTATGATTTGGCTGGAAGAGCATCTCGCCGCCTATCCAAAAACAAAAACGGTAATCCTTGTCTCCCACGACCGACTCTTTCTGGACCGAGTGACAAACAAAACGCTGGATATCGAGCACGGCCGCGCGACACTTTACCGGTGCGCCTATACGCAGTATGCCGAGGAAAAGGAGACCAAACGCCGGGAAGCCGAAAAGAAATATGAGGTACAGCAGAAGGAAATCGCCCGGCAGGAAGCCTACATCGAGCAGCAACGGCGCTGGAATCGCGAACGGAACATCATCGCCGCCGAGTCTCGTGAAAAAGCTCTCGCGCGGATGGAAAAAGTAGAGAAACCGAAGCCCCTCCCAAAATCGATCCGTTTCACGCTGACATCGTCCGGCGAATCCGGGAACGACGTGGCGGCCGTCAAAAAACTCACGATGGGCTTTGGAAACCGGATTCTGTTCCGGGATCTGTCCTTTCTGGTAAAGAAGCGGGACCATCTCTTTATCTGGGGTGCCAACGGATGCGGGAAGTCCACTTTGATCAAACTACTGCTCGGGCAGCTGGAACCCCTCTCCGGTGAGATCGAATTCGGCTATAACGTAACCGTTGGCTATTACGACCAGGAGAATCAGAATCTGGACGACGGGAACACCGTGCTGGACGAGTTGTGGAACGCCTACCCCAAACTTACGCAGACCGAGATCCGCAACGCGCTTGCTCTCTTCCTCTTTCGGGGAGAAGATATCGAAAAGGAGGTACGGGTCCTCTCCGGCGGTGAAAGGGCGCGACTCACGCTCTGCAAACTGATCCTTTCCAAAATGAATCTTTTGATCCTGGACGAGCCGACAAATCATCTGGACATCGAATCCCGGGAGGCTTTGGAAAAAGCACTCCTCTCATTCGACGGTACCATCATCGCCGTTTCGCACGATCGATACTTCACGAACCGGCTTGCCACCCGGTTTCTTGACCTTGACGGCGGCGGAAGGGACTTTTTCGGGAACTATGATTCCTTTATGTCCTACCGCGAAAAAAACACGCCAAACGCTCCCAGTGCCCAGGACGATAAGCCGGTATCCAGGTCCGACGACGGCACGACCGAGTACGATGCCAAAAAGAAAAAGGGCGCGGAACTGCGCCGGATAGAAAAGAGGAAGGCTGAGGTGGCCCGGGAGATTGCAAAACTGGAGAAGCGGATTGCCGATCTTGACGACGAACTGTTCGGCGAAGCCGCGTCGGATTACCAGCGCGCGATCGAGCTGACGGACGAGAAAACAGCGGCTGAAGACCGTCTCATCCAACTCTACGAGGAAGAAGAGACGCTGGCCGCCGGTTATTACTCCGACAACTGACCCGCACTTTCACGAACACGGAAGAGCGCCAGATGAACTGGCGCTCTTCCTTTTTTACTCATTCGATGTTCTTTGCGGCGTCCGACAGGAAAGCGGCCAGATCTGCGACGCCGAGCCCGTTTCTCTGTTCGAGAAACCCGAGATCGCCGCACGGCTGATAGGGACTTCCCAGCGCCCGGACGCGGATCGAGGCAGCCGGAAACGCCAGAGCGAGTTTTTCTCCGATACCGCCGTTCCGGATCGATTCCTCCACAACGGCAACAGGTCCCGTCATCATACGACGGAACAATTCGTCCGAGGGAAGCGGCCAGATCTTCTCGAGTACGATCAATCTGACTGGGCGGCCGATCTCTTCGGCTGCCGCCGCGACGTTTCCGCCGATCCGGCCATAGGTCACAGCGGTCAGCGGCGTACCGGTCCCGCTGCCGACCAGGGCGGTCTTCCACCCTTCGTTCTCCTCGAAGGAGACGGAATAGGATGCTTCCTTCCCCTTTGGATAGCGAACCACCGCCAGTCCTTCCGCGACAGTTGCCGCGTCAAGCGCATGCCTCAATGCTTCCGCCGTGTCCGGCGACCAGACGGACGTCCCGTCCAGCGAGGTCATGAGCGACACGTCGCAAAGCCCCTGATGAGTCACCCCGTCTCCTGACACAAGACCCGCATGTGAGAGAAGAAGCACCACGTGCGCCTTCTGCAGGACCACGTCATGCCACAGCTGATCGTAGATCCTCTGCGCGAATGTGGAATAAAGCGTCAGATAAGGTTTGAACCCTGCCAGCGCGAGGCCGCCGGCTGCAGCCGCCGCGTGTTCCTCTGCGATACCGACGTCGAAGAACCGTTCCGGATACGTCTCGGCAAAGGCGGAAAGGCCGCAGCCACATGTCATGGCTGCCGTGATGGCGCAGACCTTTTTGTCTTCCCCGCCACGGCGGAGGATCCAGTCCGAGACCGTCGAAACGAATACGGACGCCGGATACGGTTTTTTTGTCTCCCCGGTATCCGGATCGAACGGTCCGACGCTGTGGAATCGGTCAGGCGACTGTTCGGCCGGAGGATATCCGTTTCCCTTTCTGGTTTTCATATGGACTACGACCGGCTCGGTCTTTTGTTTCGCCTCTTCCAGAACGGACGTCAGTTTCTTCACGTTATTCCCGTCGACCGGGCCGATGTATTCAAGCCCGAAGGATTCGAACCAGGTCATGCCGCCTGTCACCCTTTTCAGAAAATCGCGAAGCCGTCCGAACAGGCGGATGAGCGGAGGTCCGATCAGCGGAATCGGCCGGAAAATCCGTTTCATCACCGTCTTGAATGTGAAATACCGTTCGCTGGTCCTGATATAACCGAGATAGCGCGATAATCCGCCAACGTTGCGGGAGATTGACATCTCGTTGTCATTTAGTAGGATTATCATGTGCAGACCGCTTCCGGAGAGTTGGTTCAGCGCTTCGTACACCACACCGTTGGTAAAAGAGCCGTCTCCCACGACTGCCACGACCCACCCGGGATCGCCCGCAAGCCGTTTTGCTGTGGCGATACCGATTCCCGCGGAGACAGCGGTCCCGCTGTGCCCGGCGTAGGCGGCATCGTACTCACTCTCCTCCGGATTCGTGAAACCTGACAGACCACCGGACTGGCGGAGCGTTCCGAACCGCTCCCACCGCCCCGTCAACAGTTTGTGCGCATATGCCTGATGTCCCACGTCGAAAAGGATCGTGTCTCTGGGGCAGTCGAAGACCCGGTGAAGCGCGACGGTTGCCTCCGCCATTCCGAGGTTCGACGACAGATGACCCCCGTTTTCGGAGACCGATCTCAGGATCTCCTCCCGCAACGCTTCCACCAGAGAGGAAAGTTCCTCCTTCGGGAGGCGTTTCACGTCTTCCGGCGAACGGATCGCGGATAGCAGATCACGCCCTCCGGGCACCGTTTTTTTCTTCCTCATACCTTTTTCAAAGAACAGCCGTCCGACGGGTGAATCCGCCACACGGCTGTTCGTTTTTTCCTTTCATCAGGACTGAGCGTTTTCCGTCGCCAGATTGGTGAACTTGGTGAACGATGCAATCCACCCGAGTTTGATCTTGGTCAGGGAACCATGACGGTTTTTCGCGACGATAACTTCCGCGACGGACTGGTTCGCTGCTTCCTTGTAGTATTCGTCACGGTACAGGAACAGGACGACGTCCGCGTCCTGCTCGATGGCCCCGGAATCTCGGAGATCCGAGAGCATCGGGCGTTTATCGTTACGTCCCTCCGGTCCGCGGGAAAGCTGTGCGCAGCAGACAACAGGCACGTTCAGTTCCTTCGCCAGCAGTTTCAGACTTCTCGATATATCTGCCACTTCCTGCACCCGGTTTTCATGACGGCGATCCTCCTGCATGAGCTGCAGATAGTCCACCACGACGAGTCCGAGGTTTTTTACGCGACGCAGTTTCGACTTCATAGCCGAGACTGTGATACCCGGCGTATCGTCGATCAAAAGATTCGTCTCGGACAGCCTGGAGGTGGCATGTGCCAGCGCGTTCCAGTCCTCCTTGTCAAGCTTCCCGGAAAGCAGCTTATATCCGTCGATCTGGGCCTCGGACGAAAGCATACGTCTGGCCAACTGTTCTGCCGACATCTCCAGAGAGAAGATGCATACCGCCTTTTTCGTTTTCAGCGCCGCCTCGACCGCGATGTTCATGGCAAAAGCCGTCTTGCCCATACCGGGGCGGGCGCCGATCAGAACAAGATCGGAATTGCCAAGGCCCACAATCACGTTGTCAAGCGCCGAGAACCCGGTCGGCGTCCCCTGGACTGCCTCCGGATCGTTCGTCAGCTGGGTCAGACGATCGTGTACCTGAAGCATCACTTCTCTAATGTGGAGAAGATCCTTGTTTTCGCGTTTTTCGGCGATACGGAAGACCTGCGTCTCGGCATAATCCACCAGTTTCTCCGCCTCGTCCTCACCGGCATAGGCAGCCTCGGCAATATCCTCCCCCGCCTGGATCAGTTCCCGCAGGATGGCTTTGTCACGGATGATCTTGGCGTAGTCCGTCGCATTGGAAACAACCGGAACGCTCGTCGCTACCAGTTTGAGATAATCCTGCGCGGCAGCCTCTGTGAGGAACCCGTTCCGCTTCATCTCGTCGATCAGCGTCACGGAGTCGATCTTTTTCGAAGACAGATACATGGACAGCATCGTGCTGAACATGTTCTTGTGTTCATCCAGATAGAAATCCTCTGTCCGAATGACCGGGGCGATCACGTCCAGACTGGCCGGATCGATCAGGATCGCCCCGAGCAGAGCCTGCTCCGCCTCGAGGTTAAAAGGCATTTTCCGATCGGTCTCGCTGCTCATCCTATCCATCCCTTTCTCAGTAGACTTTTCTCCGGACCGGCCGGATCAGCCGGCGTACACCAGCACATTCAGTTTGCCTGTGACGCCCGGATACAGCTTCACGTCCACGGTATAGGTACCGTATGCCCGGATGGGATCGGGCAGAACGATCTTGCGCCGATCCACTTCAAGGCCGTACTGATCGAGCAGCGCAGCGGCAATATCCATCGTCGTGACGGCCCCGTACATCTTCCCGTCCGCGGAACCGGCCGCTTCCTTGATCTTCACGAGAACCCCCTCGAGTTTATCCGCCGTTTCCTGAGCGGCCGCCTTTTCCAGTTCCATCTTTCTCTGCTTGGCCGCTTCCTTGTTCTTGATGTCGTTCAGCACCTTTGGACTGGCTTCCACCGCCATTTTCCTGGGAAGGAGGTAGTTTCGTGCATAACCGTCGGACACAGTGACCACTTCATCCTTTTTCCCTTTTCCGGGCAGATCCACAAGCAGTACGACTTTCATACGGAGCCCCTTTCTGTTGTATCTGTATTACGTTTTTCCTTACAAGTGTTTATCTATCGCAGCCCGGAGGTCGTCGAGCGTTTCCTCCATCGTCTTGCCGACGCATTGAGCGGCAGCCGCGTCGTAATGGCCGCCTCCACTCAGTTCTTCCATGATGAGCTGAACGTTCATCGTTCCGGAGGAGCGCGCAGAAATGTGCACCGTGTCTCCGGCCCGCATCAGCGCGAAGGAGGCGCGGATTCCGTCGACCATCAGCAGATTGTTCGCCGCCTTGGCCGCGATCACGCGGTCGGTTGCTTCCGGATCATCCACCACCGTGATAGCGCAGACATCCCGGTAGATCTCTACGTTGGAGCGGAACCTTGCTTCCTTTCTGTAGTCCTCCAGACTCTCCCGGAAGAGATCCCGGATCATGGCGGGATCCGCTCCGCGGTCGCGGAGATACATCGCGGCCGAAAAGGTCCTGGTGCCGGTGTTGTTCGTAAACTGATGCGTATCGAGCGTGATGCCCGCCAAAAGCAGGTTTGCCACGGCCGCCGTACAGTCGTCCTTCGCAAGGACCTGCTCCAGCATTTCCGCGACCAGTTCGCTGGCCGAGGAGGCAGACGGGTCGATGTATTCCACGTCCGGTTCCCGCTCGAATTCGGCAGTCTTTCGATGATGATCGATGATGGCAAGTTTCTCCGTTCTGGTAGCCAGTTCCGGCACTTCGGTCACCGCCAGATTGTTCACGTCGGTCATGATAACGAGCGTGCCCGTCTCCAGATGATCCAGCGCGTCCTCACGGTCGAGCAGTATCTTATCGAACCGCTCGTCCTGAGACAGGATGGCCCGGCAGCCAATCAGGTTCCGGTCAGAGAGGTCCACCACTACCCGCACCGGGATCCCGGATGCCATCGGGATCGTGGCAAGACCCACGGCAGAACCGAACGCGTCGAAGTCCGCGTGACCGTGGCCCATGATAAGCACGTTGGACGCGCTCTTCATCGCAGTGATCAGTTCAGCTGAGAATACGCGGGCGCGGACGTTGGTGCGCCGCTGAACCGATTTGGTGATACCGCCGAAAAAGTCAATAGAGCGGTCGCCCTTCACGACAGCCTGGTCGCCGCCCCTCTGGAGCGCCATGTCGAGCGCAGCCCGGGCTGCCTTTTCCTTCTCTTCGAAGGAATCCCCGGCGCTGGAGACGCCGATCGACACGGTGAGTGAAAGCCCGGTCTCGCCTGCATGAGCGTTTCTTACCCTGTCGAGTACCTCGAAGCGGCCGGCGACCAGTTTGTCCAGCGTCCTCTGATCGGTGATGAACAGATATTTGTCGCGTTCATACTCCCTCAGGATGCCGCCGTTCTCTTCCGCCCAGTCCCGGAGGATCTCGTCGATCTCCGCGGCGGCGGGACGGTACAGTTCGCCGTCGTACTGGAGCATCTCGCTCAGGTTGTCGATGATGAGATAGGCAACGACCGGTTCGTCCCCCTCCATCTTGGCAGAAAGACGTTCCTGTTCCGTGATCTCCGACGTCATGATCAGGGAAAAGTCGTTCTCGTCCGTCCGGATATGGTTGTAGTGAGCGAGAAACACCCGTTCCCCGTGCTTCATCCGGCAGCCTCCCTCCGCGGAGCGGATGTCGGCCAGCGTAACGCCGAACAGACTGTAGAAAGGACGTCCGCGGAACGACCGTCCGTCGCTGAGCAGCAATTCAGCCGCCCGGTTCGCCCATACGATCTGTTCTTCCATATTGCAGATGAACGCGGGACTGGCCATTCGGACCACCGCGTCGTACATGATGCGGCCCATCATGGGTTCTAGTGTCTCATCCGTCAGGGCGCCGGACTGGCTCCGTCTCTCGATCAGGAAATAGGCCAGGACGCAAAGTCCGCCGTATACAAGGATCAGAATCCCGCCGAGCAGGAACGGACTGGCCCCGGTCGAACGGGAAAGGATCCCGAACAGGAGCAGACAGAGCACGGCGGCGCCGACAAAGGCTGCAGCCGTCCCCGTTTTCACGCCCGGTCGGAGTATTCGGTTTTTATTGCCTGCGTTCTTCGGCATGGCCCGTTGACCTCCGGTAAAAGATTTGCTCCCTCGTTCTAATCATTATACCATATCCCGGACGGGAAGTCACCGTCCGTCGTTAAGAATATATAAATATTGTATGAATTCACGTGCCGCTCCGGGCTGCGAACGTCCGGTTAGCGGTATCCATTATACCATGTTTTGGCCGTCCGCGCAAGGGCGGACCCCTCTCACAAGCACTGTAGAAAGAAACAGCATACCCTGAAAGCAGCCCCGGCAGCGGGATCCGGCGTTTCAATTACCATGAAAAAACCGGTCCGCTTCCGGATAATCCGACAGCGGACCGCTGCTGTTATAAAAGAGAGGTGTCAACCGTCGGATCAAAGACGGGCGACCCCGCTTTTCCGGGCCGCGGCCCCCACCGCGGCGGCCACGGCGGGACCTACGCGCGGGTCGAAGGCCTTCGGGAGGATATAATCAGTCCGAAGTCCGTCCTGCACGGCGAGATCCGCCAGTGCGAAAGATGCCGCCTGTTTCATTTCCTCGTTGATATCCTTCGCACGCACGTCCAGTGCGCCCCGGAACAGGCCCGGAAACGCAAGTACGTTGTTGATCTGGTTCGGATGATCGCTCCGCCCCGTTCCGACGATTGCGGCGCCGGCCGCAGCCGCTTCCTCCGGCTCGATCTCCGGCACCGGATTCGCCATCGGAAATACGACGGCCCCGGCGTTCATGGATCGGATCATGTCGGGCGTTACCAGGTGAGCCGCACTCACACCGATGAAAACGTCCGCACCCCTCAGAGCGTCCGCGAGCGTGCCCCGGATACCCTCCGGGTTGGTAACGGCTGCAATGTCTCCCTGTGCCTCGTTCAATACCGTGTCCCCGTCCAGGATTCCCCTGCGGTCCGCCAGGACGAGAAGCCGCGCGCCGAGATTCATCAGGTGTCTGCCGATGGCGATGCCGGCGGACCCCGCCCCGTTGATCACGATTCTGGCGGAAGACAGTTTCTTTCCGACAACCTTCATTGCGTTCAGCACCGCAGCTCCCACTACGATTGCCGTGCCGTGCTGATCATCGTGAAAGACCGGGATGTCGCAGATCTCCTTCAGGCGCCGTTCGATCTCGAAACAGCGCGGTGCTGCGATATCCTCCAGGTTGATTCCGCCGAAGGAACCGGCGATCAGATAGACGGTCCGGACAAATTCGTCTACGTCCTTCGTCCGGACGCAGACCGGGAAGGCGTCCACTCCTCCGAACGTCTTAAACAATGCACACTTGCCTTCCATGACCGGCATCCCGGCCTCCGGCCCAATGTCACCCAGGCCAAGCACCGCCGAGCCGTCCGTGACCACCGCTACGAGATTGTGACGCCGGGTCAGTTCGAAGGAGAGCGCCGGATCGTCCCGAATCTCGAGACATGGCTGAGCTACGCCGGGCGTATAGGCCAGCGAAAGTGACTCCTGATCTGTCACGGCTACACGGGAGACCACCTCGATCTTCCCTTTCCAGTCCCGGTGCAGCCGAGCGGATTCCTCGAAATAGTTCATTCAGACCTCCTGAAGATTCTGCTCTGGTACGGGAAACGGCGCAGCCGAGACCGACTGCGCCGTTTCCTTCTTTTGTTCTTTCTTGATGGGCCGCCGTCCCGTCAGATCAGTTCCTTGACCTTGGAACTCTTGCCGACTCTCTCTCTCAGGTAGTACAGCTTGGCGCGGCGTACTTTACCACGACGGAGAACATCTACGGCGACAACATTGGGAGAATGGAGCGGGAATGTCTTCTCCACGCCTACGCCGTACGCTACGCGACGGACGGTAAACGTTTCGGAGATACCGGCACCGTGCTTACCGATGACGGTCCCTTCGTAAAACTGGATCCTCTCCCTGGCACCCTCTTTGATCCGGTTGTGTACGCGAATGGTATCGCCCACATTGAAGGCGGGTACGGTCTCCTTCAGCTGCTCACTCTTAAAAGCGTCGAAATTGTTCATGACCAATCGACTCCTTTCCGAAAATCGAAGCATTCATGCGGAGCATCGCAGCGGAATACCTCGGCCACCCTCCCGAGCGGGAACGCGCAAGAGTCATTTTATCATACTTCCTCTTCGAATGCAAGGCTTTTTTTCTATTTTTTGGAAATTATTAGAAACTTTTTTCACACCGGACCGAAAAATTTACAGAATGTTTACAGTTAAATTTATTGTTAACTTTTGTATTTCGAGTTGTAAATATTCAGAAAGTCTCGAAACAAAGTGAAAATGTCCCTTGACAGAGGCCGCAAATCGTGATAATCTCGTATACTGATGTAACTTTGCGCATCGACGGCTTTTCGGCTCTTTTTTCCTAATTATTCCTACATTTTCCGCCCGCGGAGCCGCCGATGAAACGAATCTACAGGAGTGTGAAAGCCCGATGGTCAAACCGCAGAAAGTAGGCAAAAACATCCGGATGAGCTTCGCCAAGATCGACGAGCCGCTCGAGATGCCCAGTCTCATCGAAGTACAGAAAGAATCGTTCAACTGGTTCCTCACGACCGGTCTGATGGAGGTTCTGGAAGATGTCTCTCCCATCACGGACTATTCCGGCAACCTTTTCATCGACTTTGTCGGCTATTCGCTCGACGCGAAGCCGAAGTACCCCGTCGAGGAATGCAAGGAGCGCGACGTGAACTACGCGGCGCCCCTGAAAGTGGACGTCCGACTGACCAACAAGCTCACCGGCGAAGTCAAGCAGTCCTCGATTTTCATGGGCGATTTCCCGCTTATGACCGAGAAGGGCACCTTCGTCATCAACGGCGCGGAGCGCGTGATCGTTTCCCAGATCGTACGTTCTCCCGGCATCTATTACGAGAGTTCCATCGACAAGTCCGGCAAGAAACTCTTCGCCTCCACCGTGATCCCGTACCGCGGCGCCTGGCTGGAGTACGAGACGGACGCGAACGACGTGTTCTATGTCCGTATCGATAAAAACCGGAAGATCCCGGTCACCATTCTGATCCGCGCCCTGGGCATCCAGTCCCGCGAGGAGATCGAGGAGCTCTTCGGCACGGAGCAGAAACTCGCCGTCACACTGGAGAGAGAGACCTGCGAGCAGCGCTCGCTGGAGAACCACACCTCCATCCGCGACGAGGCTCTAAAGGAGATCTATACAAAACTCCGTCCGGGTGAACCCGCCATCGTGGAATCTGCGGAAGTCCTGATGAACGGCCTCTTCTTCGACCCGAAACGGTACGATCTGTACCCAGTGGGCCGCCACAAATATGACAAGAAACTGTC
>JAEEGL012543264.1_pt1 | contig 19307 bp, 19 predicted proteins | sample 9134231 | NCBI WGS metagenome assembly JAEEGL01 (sample SAMN16246548, study PRJNA631951) | gut metagenome | biome: gut microbiome; feature: rumen; material: fiber-attached | host: Bos | place: Iran: Karaj | collected 2018-10
CGGATGAGTTTTCTCAATCCATCTTCGTTTTCACGATTTGCTGGATCATCAATAACTATATCCTTATTAGTAAGAATTTCTTCTTCAAGATGTTGATCTTTTGCATCAATTTCCTCTCGAGTATATGTATTAAGTGTTGTATTTTCTAATGCTTGAATTCTTGCTTCATGATCAGCTAATTCACCAGGAAATTCATTTTCAATATATTTATCGGCATTAATTGTGTTACTTAAAGTAATTTCAATCATTTCTGTTTGCCAGACAATATCTGATTCACCATATCCTTCGAATTGAAGTTGAACTGAAATAATTCTAGACTTAGTATGTTTTCTCTTCATGATCCACTTAATTTTAAGTTTATCATCTTCAACAGATTTAGTTACAACATCTTTGTCTATAATTGCGCCTTTTACTTTTACAAAACAAGTTAAGGAGGATAAGTCTAGATCATCTTCCTGAATCTTATCTAATTCAAAAGTAATAACATTAGAATTATTATTATTCTTAACTGAATAAGAATATGATTTTTCTTGAGGAACGTTTCCTTTAAATAAGATTTTCATAGATTACCCTCCTATTATGTTCCATGTGCTAACTTAAATCGAGTGTTTTGTTGTTTTAAAACCTTATCGATTTCATCAGCAGATTGTTGTGGATCTGTGCTTTCAATATTGAAAGTATTATTATAAGTTACTTTAGTTGAATTATCATTATTAACAGTTTCAGATCCTTTTCTGTTATTTCTCTCAAGTGATCTTGCATTATATCCAGCATTTTGACCTGAAGCAGTTATGCTTGGATCGTTAACTCCAGACATAATATCTTGAATTTTAGAAGTTTGAGCTTCTACACTTGAAATATCCATTCCAACTTTTATTGTATAATCGTCGCCTTCTTGGCCATCTAAGATGTCAGTGGCTAATTGTAATGAATCTCCGATAACCTCTGCAATAGCATTTTCGGTTTCAGATGATCCATTTTGAATTCCTTGACTTAATCCGTGCATTAAGAAATTACCAAATCTTGCAAATACTCTAGATGGAGAATGAATTTCTGCTTCATTTGCAAAACCTTCGTTCATACTGTTAGCGGCATCTTCGCCTATTTGCCCAGCAGTTCCAGTTCCAGAAGCTAAACCATCCATCAAATTTCCACTTGCTTGTTCTCCATAAGAATGTAAAGCATCACTAAGATAACCCATTGAATCCGTAACAGTATCTCCAATTTGAGACATTCCAGAATGAACAGCTTCATTTGCCATATCAGAAGTCATTGTAACAACTTCATTAATATTAGTAGAAGCTTGCTTCATAGAATCTTTTACTGTTTGTATGCTTCCTGAAATATTATCAACAGCTTTTAACGCACCTTTCTTGAGAGTGTCATTAATGCCATTGATAGCACCTCTTACTTTATCAGCTATGTTAGTGCCAAAGATAAAGTCAATAATATCTAGAATCCATGCAAAAGCTCCTATTAATAAATTCAATAATCCAGACAATATTAATCTTAATATAATACCACCAAGATTTGCAAATATTGAACCAAATGCGAATACTGCTTCAATTAAAGCTTTTAGACATTCTTTAACTATTACTAAAAATACTTGAACCAATGTTTTGCCTAATCCTGTAACAGTATAAGCAAGCATTAATAATAATGATGTTACAAATACAATCAATAATTTAGATAAAGCACCTAATGATGCTATAACTATTCTTAACATAGCTGCTATTAATATTAAGAAAACATTAGCTAATAAACCTGCTAATGGAATCAATTTACCTGTTATAACTTCTATGACTTTAACTATTACAGTCATTACAAAATTAACAAGTGATTCTACTAGTGGACCTATGTATTCAGTTAATGCTCCCAATAATGCTATTAAGAAATCTACTAATGCACTAATAAGTGGTCCGATATTTCTAGTAAGACCTTCTAATATTTTTACTATAATATCAGCTATTAAATCAACTATTTCACCCATACTATTTCGTAATGCAGCTAATAGTGATGTTAAAATACTCATAACACTAGTTCCTATAGATTCCATGTTTTCAGCTATAGTTTCTAATAAAGTTGTAAATAAAGATACGACAGTTCTTATTATATGAGGACCTTCTGTATCTAATATATAAAGAATTGCTTCTATTATTAAGACTAGAGTATTTTTAATTACTTCTATGATCTGAGGACCATATTCTTTTAATATCAGGATAACTCCTTCTAATATAGTTCCTATAAGTTCTACTATTTTAGGGAATAGTTCGATTAATGATGTTATAATAGCTTCGATAACTTCTGTCATAGATTGTATTATAGCTGGCATTGCATCTAATAATCCTGTTATAACACCTTTAACTACTCCAGAAACAAGCTGCGTAATTTCATCTAATGCTGGTGCGAAATTATTTTTCAAAGCTTCTAATGCTGAAACTAATGATAATATTCCTACTCCAGCTCCCAATAAAGCCATACCAACCATTAAAAGTGATGCTGCTAATACAACTATAACACCTATAAAAGGTTGAACAATAGCGCCAGTTAATCCAAGAATAACAAATGAACCAACTAGTGTCAACATCGCTTTACCTATTGCTACTAATGGAACAGTCGCAAACATATTTAAAGCTGCTGCTAATGGTATTAATGACACTGCTAAAATAGCAAATGCTGCACTTACTTTTAATATGGAATTAGCTGAATCGGAACTCTTAGTCATCTTATTCATTGCTACTAATATTCCAGTAAGTGATGCTAATAACAATATCATTGCTCCAGTTGCAACTAATAATTGTTGCCATGGTATCGAAGCTAAAGATTTAAGTACAGCTGCTAATACAATAGTTGCTGTTATTATACTAGCCATCATTAATAATGTTTTTAAAACACTCTTTAATTTCTTGTGATTAACAGATTTATTTATAAATATAATCGCTGTCGTTAAAGCAGCTAACATTAATGTCATTGAAACAATACTCAACATTATTTTTCCAAATGGAACTAATGATAAAGCAGTTGCAAATATAGATAATCCGAGTAAAGATATCATCAACGCTGACATTATAACAACAATAGCGCCTGCTCTCTTTAAAGAACCACCTTTGTTGTTCATAGTTAAAGCTTTTATAGCAAGTGTTATCGCTAATAACATTGTTGCTAAAGCTCCGATTCCTTTCCATAATTTATTAGTTGGAATAGCTCCTAGTAATGCTATAGCACCAACCATGACCAATAATGCTACCGATAATGATGTGATTGCTACTGCTATTCCCACAAATGATGAAAACGAACCTTTTGTTATTTTGGTTTTCTTTACATCTTTTTGTGTAGCATTTAATACAGCTAACATTCCAGTAATACCAACCAAAAATGCTGTAAATACTAGTAAAGCTTTTCCAATATTTTCCCAAGACATTTGCGCTATTTTTCTAAATGCTATTGCCATTGATAATATAGCTGTCGCAAATGCAACCATCGTTTTAACTAAAGTTCCAGTTATAGATTGTGACTTAGTTCCAACTTTTTTTTCAGTTGCTTTCATAACAATCATTAATCCGGCAACTAAACCAAATACGATGACTAATGTTTCGATTCCTCTCTTCAAAGAATCTTCATCTAATTTTCCTATTATTCGTAAAGAAATTGCAATCTTTAGCATTGTATTTCCAAAAGATGATATAAATTGATTAATACCATCTAAAATACCATTTTTAGCGGTTAAAGTATTTTTCTCTTTAGAAAATATACCACCTTTCTTTTTAGCCCAACCTCCAGAACTTCCACTTACAAGTCCTTCGATTGATACAATATCTTTTGATAATACTAGCATTAAAGCTGCTAAACCACCCATTAAAACTACAAATAGAGATAATGTACCTAATGTTTTTAATAAAACATCTGTTTTTATTTTACTTAATAAGGCTAAAGATATTGCAAATTTCAACATTGTATTGCCTATAGCAGCCATAAAACCTGCCACCATAGCGAGACCGTTATTTTTTACATTTACCTTCTGAAGTTTTTTAGCATCTTTGTCTATAGTAACCATATTTTTATTAATTAAACTAATTGCTATTGTAAAAGCAACTAATATTAATAAGAATGAACTTAATACAGTTATAGATCTCTTCAAAGCATTTGTATCCATAGCAGCTACTAACATTAATGCTACCGATATTTCTAATAATGCTGATGATAATGTACTTATCATAGACATTGTTAATAATCTTCCTAATGAATCAAGTGCACCAGATAATGAATCTGCCACAACTGTCAATGGATTTATAACGGACATTATCAACCAAAATACATTATAAAGAGTTATCAATATTGCTGCGAATATAGCTAATGCTGTTATAACACCAAGCATTGTCTTTTCGCCTTCAGTTAGTTCATGAACTCTTCCATTAAATACTTTTATAAATGTATTTGCTATAAATTGCAATGCTAATCCTATCTTTTTAAGAGCAGCTCCTAATAAAGTCATTAAAGCTTGTGCTACTCCTAATAGTCCTTTTAACACTTCAAATAATCCTTCTAATACAAGTCTTAATGCGGAAAATAATCCTTCTATAGAGCCTGCTTTAGGTGAATTACTTTGAATTCCTTTTATAAAACCAGATATTGCCGAAACAATACCATCAAATATTTTATTTAAATTATCTAATATTCCATTTCCGGTTAATCGTTTACTTATATTATCTAAAATCTTCGGTATCAATAATATAACTTCTACCATTTTTAATAATATAGCAACCACTGAACCAATTAGTGGAATTGTTGCTTTTGCTAAATCGCCTATTTTATCTAATAAATTAAATATAGTTTCTCCAAAACCTCTAATATTAAAAGATCCTTTTAAACTATTACTTAAATTATTTATTAGATCCATTATAGTTGAAATTACTTTAACAATAGTTCCTAATATGAATCCTGCTATTTTTACAATAACATCTATTACATCATTTAATATTGGAGTTAAAGTTTTTAATATAATCGAAGCTATAGATATTATAGTTTTTCGTACTAAAGATAGTATCGATAATACACCTTTAATTATTTTTCCAAAATTTTCTGATGTTCCACCAGCTTCTCTAAATGAAACAATAAAATCTTCTATAAATCTTATTAGATTTTCTATTGGATTAGTATCTTTAATTAGTTCGAATATGTCTTTTACAAAGCTAAAAGTTTCATCTAAAATAGATGGAACATTAATTGCATCTATCAGGCCAGCTATTGCTGATTGTAATTTAATAGCTAATGCCTCTAACTTATTTCCAGTTTTAAAAATAGAATTAATAGCATACAATATTTGATCTAAAATTTTACCAACCAATTGTTTCGCTAATTCTATAATTGGATCAATAATAAAACGAATTGTTTTTAATGTTGTCAAGCCCGCCTTTAATAGCGAGAATATAACTTGGAATACCTTCGATAAACGTTGTCCTGTTTCTTCAGATATTCTAATTTTATTTGTAAACTCTTTTATTCGTTTGGTTAAGTCTTTTAATTGACGTCCGATATCTTCAGCTTGATCTGAAACATCTTCCATTTCTGATAATGGAAATACTGTTCTCCAAGCATTTTTTATTAAATCTCTAACTGCTATTATAGCATCATAAAGATTCCAAAAAGCACCTTGATTTGCAGATCCATGTTCCCCAAAAATATCATCACGACCGCCAAATTCTTTCCAAACTTTAAGGATATCATTTCTAAAATTTCCTGATTCAGCAAAAACATCATATAATTCGTTTGCTAATTCAGTCCAAAGTTTAACAGCTTCTTCTTGACCACCAAAAATATTTTCAAAAGTAGTCATCCATTTTGAAGAAACAGCATCTTTAACAGAATTTAAAACATCTACAAATGTTCTTGCTTCTTGAGCTGCTTTGAATGCTTTTACACCAAATTGATCTAATGTATCTCCATACTTCTCTAAAACTTCTGAAGCTGTGATACCTTCTCTTTCTGATATAGCATAGATTTCATCGATAGCAGCTGAATATTTATTAAGACCTTTGATTAAAACATCACTTGTGAACCAACCTTCACTTAAGAACTCTGTGAATTGAGATTGAGTAAATTTCTTACCAGTTTTTGTTACAAATTGATCACCTTCTTTTGTTAGCTGACCAATCGCAACTGCTGTAGCTAAGATAGTTTCTCTAAATTCTTCAGTATCCATATTAGCATTTTGTATGGACATCCAGTCAATCCTTTGAATTTTACCTTTGCCCATTGCTTGTGCTAACTGATACATTGCTCTAGAAGCAGTTTGCGCGTTTTGACCCGATAATGCTGCCCAGGTAGCTATACCTTCCATTGCTTTAACGGAAGTATCTAAATCTTGACCAGCTGCTGTAAATTTACCAACATTATTCACCATGTCTGTAAATGAGTATGATGTCTCATCTGAAAACCATGTTAATAATTCTAATTGTTCATTTATAATAGCAGTTTTTTCAGCTAGGTCTGTTATTTCTTTTCCAGCTATTCGTATTTTCTGTGCCATCATAGTAGCAACAGAAGTAGTTTTTTCTCCGAACTTAGCCCAACCTGCTGATATGTTATCAACAGATAAAGATTTAACTAATGTTGTTCCTAATTGTATTATTCTATTTGTTAAATTTACGACAAAGGTTGTCGCAACTATTTGAAGGGCCGAAATTTTAACTCGTACCTTATCTATACTATCGCCAACACCTTTGAAGTCGAGATTCTGCTTAAGATTATCTAATGACTTAGATGTTTGCTTAACATTTTTTTCAAACTGTTTGTTGTCAAATTCCATTCGGACAACACGAGTATCAACAGTATTGTTTGCCATAATAATTCAAGCTCCTCCCTTTTTCTTTTATTTTAATTTATTTATATAACCGAATATCTCTTTTATTGTTTTATCAATATAATGCTTACCTGAAACATATTGCCCAGATCCTAAAGCATGTCCCTCATCTACTAAAATAGCAATATTATAACCATTTTGAATATTTGAGTTATGCATATTTATAACATACTGACCATTAACTTTTTCTATATCATAGAACCAAGATTCGGCTGTTTTACCTGAACTAGAAGGAGTATTTGCTGCAAAAAGTTCTATTGATTTTTCTGCAATATCCTTTATTTGTTTATCAGTAAACATCGATTCTTTATGAGTTAATAAATATGTTTCTATATTATTAAAGTTGCCTTTAGATTTTACTTTAATAGACATGTTTTATCCTGCTGTATTAAATTTTTGTCTTCTTGCAGCATTTAATGCTCTATTTTGTGATAAAATATCACGTTTAGACATTTTAGTATTTCTACCATTTTGTTGTGCATCTTTAATATTACATATTCTAATCAAAGTTAAAAGTCTATTTAAATGCCATTTCTGACATTCAAATGGTATATTATATGAAATCATCCAATAATAAATTAATTCGGCAGTGATTACTTCTTTATTAGGTTTTGATTGTGGTGCGCCTGTTTGTTTTCTAGTCGTAAACCATGTTGCAGTTGCTGTATCACTAATATAGTCATTAATCTTTTTTAAATCAGACTCGCTTAATAAACTATATATTGCAGGATCAACATTCTGCGTTATAGTCATAAATTTAATGTAATCTAATATCTCTTCTTTAGTTTTTTGCTCAGTTGAAATATACGGTTTACGATATTTAGCTTCCCACTTAGAAAGAGAGACTAAAGAATGCTCTAAACAAAGTGTAGTTTCTTTGGTCATGATGAATTCATTTTTAGAAGCATCCCAACCTTCTTTTGCTCCTATTTTAAGTTCAAGCATCTTTAATCCCTCCTTATTTTATAAAAAAAAGCGGATTTTACTCCGCAGCCGGTAAATACTCCGACTCTCTATTATTTTTAAATTTATTTAGCTTCAATTTCTTTAGAAGCTTCTTTTGATGCTTTTTTAGCAATATCAGCTGGTAAAATACCGTTGACAAAGTTTGATGCTGATTCAGCATTAGTAGCTAATTCCATGAATAACTCTGAATAAGCTTCTGTTTGTGAGAAAGCGACCTTAAGTTCTTCAGACTTAATGAAGCGTTTTCCATCATCGCTCTTTTCACCATATGAACGAAGGATTAAATCCTTAAAAATCTTAACTAAAGATGGTGTATCTTGAGCTTTTGTAATTCTTTTTAACATTTCAGACATTCCACCTGGAATTTCTAATTCCATTTCTGAAATCTCTGCTTTTGAAAGATTAAAATAAAAATCTTCTTCTCTTTCAACTCCGTTGTAATCAACGTATTTAATAGTTTTCTTTAACATTTTTAATTTACTCCTTTTAAATTTTAATTAAGAAAAAGGCCCAACCAATCCATTTTGAAATTAGAAAGGAAGGGCCTTAAGTTTAGGTCGGGAGTAGAACTTTCGTCCGTCGTCCGCTGAACCTTATTTTAGAATCTGCAGGGAAATCTATCCTACAATAGGCTCCTCGAGAGGAGTTTCTAAAGATTCTTCTTCTGGAGTTTCTTGAGACTCCTCCTCAGATTCTGGTGTTCATGCTAATAACGAAACAATTTCGTCTGGCATTAAGAGCATTGGCTCTCCAGTAAAGCTAGGAACTTTAGCTGCAATTGCTGAAATAACAGATGCTTCTTCTGTTCCATATAAAGCAGCTTCGATTAAAGTAAGCTTTGCTGAATCAACTTTTGTTGAATCAATTTCAACATGTGCTGTTGGTTTGAATCCAGTTACTTCTACTGGAATAGTAGAAACTTCCCATGAGAAAGTAATTGCTTCTGGTGAATCATTGACTGTTTCATAAGCTCTTTCTGATGGAGCAGCTGTTGCACCATAGATGAGATGAATCTTATAACCAAGTTCTGGATTAAGATCATTTCCAACTTTAGTACGATAGCTGAAACCGAATGCTTTTCTTGATTGTTGACCAATCTTAACACCTTCTCCTAAAGATGCTGAGCCATCACAAGCTTCAAATTCATCTGGATATGTGTAAGCTTCAATAGTTGCTTTAAAGTCTTCTGCTGACATTAAGTTTAAGTACTTAATATTATCAGCATAAATCGCTGAAACTTCAGCGCCTTCAGGACTTTCTGTGACTGCGGTTAAACCGTTCCATGCGACACCTGCTTCATATGTTTGACCATTATTGGACATTGGGTATAATACACCATGATCAACACCGGTTTCATAGAAATGTTCACCGACTTTATCCCATTGTAATTTTGCCATAGGGTTATATCCTCCTAATAATAAATGTTAAAAATGTCATGATTTAAATTATCGACTACCATATGTCTTACAAATCTAGCAGTCTTAAATTTAGCCATTTTGTTTACTATTTCGCTATCAGGATCTGGGTCCACAACAGTTACTCTATATTGACGAGGATCTAAGTAAACATCATCGTCAGCAAACGTATTAGATATGTCATGACGTTCATATATAATACATGGATATGTTAATTTTAAAGACTCTGGAGGTTGAAAATATACGTATCTCGAACCTAATACACCAACGAGTAATTCGTGTAATTTAATTCTACTGCGCATTATACACACCTCCTAAAGTCAATAGTAGACGGGGAAACTGGACTTCGACATTTGTCACTTTCCATTTACACCCCGATCTACCATCAATAACATATTTAATAAATTGGAAATGTTCTCTGGCATATGGATCGGCTACGATACTGACTATATTGCTGAATGTGATATCGCTATTAACTTTAGATGAATCGCCTAATTGACGACTACTTTTTAGCCAATCACCGACAACATCTTTTTCAATGTCTGTTTCTCGCCATACGCCAGGAGCCGTTTCACCGGTAAACCCGTATCCTATTTTACCATAGAACTTCATTTTGATTTTTCCTTTATTACTCACCTTGTGGTTGAGCTGGTTCTTGTACAGATTCTGATTCAAATGTAATACCACTTAAGGCAACTTCTTTAACAATACTGTCTTCACCTGAAGTTACTGTAAATTGAAGTACTGCATTTGGTTTATTTGTACAAATGACTACGATATTTCTATCTTCATCTAATGTAACAGGAGCTTTAGAGCTTCCTTTTAGTTTATATTGAATAGTTGCTCCTTCTGGAGCGCCATTAACTTTTAGTGCAATATAATTGCCTGATTGTTCAGCTGCTTTTGAACTAAATTCTGTCCAACCGCTGATGTAGTGAAGTGTACCAGAAGCAACGCCGTTTGAAATAACTAGTCCTTCTTGTAATTCACTTGGCAATTTCCCAAAAAGTGCACCTGCCTCATCAGTCTCGGGATCTACTGTGACGCTACCTAAAAAGAAGTTTTTTCTTCAAAGCTGATTGCTGAATATGGTTTTACTAATGCGCCAGAGCAACGTGTTTCGATTAAGTATTCATACTTATTGTAGTTGATATCGAAATCGTCGAACATGTTGACTGCACCGCCTTTATCTGCACCAACTTTGTAGTCTTTTAAGTTAACTAACAAACCTAAAAGGTTGTATTGGAATGAAGAATCTCTACGAGAAGCACCTTCCATAACTTCAACAGTAATAATGTCAGAGACACGTAATGCTGTTTTGAGTTTCTCGACTGTATCGTAAATAACTCTTTCATTCTTGTCTTCGATTAAGAGCATGTTTGTAAGCATGTCTTCAGTTGTAAAGAGAACTGGGTTACCAGAACCTTTATAAAGTTTACGAGCACGGACCACATCTTTGATGAATGCTTTTGCAAATGCTTCTTCAGATGCACCTGCTTCTCTCTCAAGAATTCTCTTGACGGTGTAAACTTCTGAATCTTGCCAAACTGGTTTAATATGATCTGTTGAGATTTTATGTTCATCGTCAACTGCTCTACCATCACCGATTAAGAAAGCACGTGCTAATTCTTCATCAAGCATGACTCTCATCTCGCTCTTAAGATATGCGATGACATCGAAATCTGTAATATCAACTACATCATCTCTGTCTAATTTTTGAAGTTTATAAACTGTTTGTGGATCGATTTTACGTTTTAAAGCAGTAATAACTTCTTCTGCCTTTTGATGACCTTTGATATAACCTTTTGCTCTTGCTTGTTCGCCAGTAATATCAAAGTACATTGACTTAACTCTTGAGAATGGACTGTGGCTAACTGATGCCATAACTTTGGCAACCCATTCCATATTTCTTGAAACTGTTTCAGGTGCACCAGCAGCTTTTGCTTCTGGGAATAAAACATCAATATTTGTAATACCGTGAGCAAGGAAGGCATCCTTCATTGAGCCGTTCTTTTTTGCTTCGGCAATAATTTGGACAAATTCGTCGTGAGTTAAAACTTCGCCTTTGTCATTTGTGATTTCATCGAAAGCATTATGTTTCATTTCTTGTTTTCCTCCATTTTTTGCTTCTTCATGAGCGGCTCCGACTAATAAATAAAGAACTTCTCTTTCTTCATCGCTCATTCCGTCAATAACTTCTTGAACGGTCTTTCCTTCTTTATTAGGTTCGCCATCTTTATGTTCTAAATCTTTATCCTTATTTTCTTCAGGATTTGGATCTGAATGTTGATCTCCTTCACCGTTATGTTCATCATTGTGTTCATTGTTGTGTTCGAGATCTTTATTTTCTTCCGGATTTGGTTTCTCCGGTTCTGCGTGGAACATTTCTAATTTGGTTTCATCATTGTAGATAGTAGCATCTTCAGATTCTGTCTCATCAGCATGTGCCATAACATAATCAATGCTAGCGCCTGGGTTTGCACCAGCTAATACAAGACTAACCTCTCTAATAATTCCATGCATCACTTCCTTATTAGCATTTTGCTTTAATTTGTTAGCAAAAATTGATAAGGATGTAATGTCCCCATGTTGAACTAATTCTTTAGCATTTTTGCCTTGTTCAGTTTCATTAAAAGAGCAATATGCATATACGCCTTTATCGCTTTCTTCTAAATAAGCGTGACCAAGAACATTATCTGCTTCAACATGATTATGATTCCATACTAATGGAACTGTTTTACCATTATCATCTTGGAAAGCATGCTTTAAAATAGTTCTTCCATCTGAACATTTGACGTTGCATTTAGTGGCCCAACCACTAAAATCATACTTTTCTGGTCTTCCCATTTTGATTTTTGACAACCTCCTTTATTCAGTTTTCTTTGATTTGGCTAGCTCTTTAGCAGCTGCTTCTTCTAAATCGCTAACATTTTTGCCTGAATTAGGAACTGTAGTATTCGCTTCCTGTTCAGACTTGTTTAAATTTTTATTGCGAAGTTCATCCGCATTAGGATCTGTAGATGGCTTTAATCCAACTATTTGTCTAACTTCATTAGACGTCATAATTTCATTACGTGTCATCTTATCTCCAATTTCAGCCATGTCTGAAGCTGTGACATATGCAAATGGATTAATAAAATACATAATATCATTCTTCTGACTTCTAGCTGTTTTTGTCAAAAATTTCCTACGGAATTCTTCGACAATAGCACATAGAATAGGTATAATAACTCTTTTCTGATAATTTAACATTGTTTTCTCATCAGCAGTACCATTTAATATACTCTCGGTCATCCCTAACTGGCTTAAAAGCATGCTCGTTAAATATTGAACTTGAGCTAATAAATTGTTCTCTGCTGGACGATTTAACTGTGTTATCTTCTCAGTTCCATCAGTATATGCTATACCATACTGTGATTTAGCTAACTGATCTTCTATGTCTTGGCGTCGTTTTGCAGCTTGTTCCCGACGCGTCTCTGTCTTAATGATATAAGGAAGTTGAACAATTAAGTTCAATTTTCCAGACCCATTTTGGGCATCTATAACATCAAGAAGATTCAACTTTTTAATCAATCTCTGCAAGATAGAATTTGGTTCATTCATCATTGCATAGAAAGGATTTTCAATAATAGCTGTCGTTTTTTTCTCAACAGTTATTGTTTGACGCAGACCTTTACGGTCATTATATACTTCAACTTGAATATGATCAGGATACCATTGTAGTATCTTTCCTACACGCATAGTTTCTATTTTATAAGAAGATGACTCTGCCGGATCTATATCAGTATCAATTGGTACAACTGCTACACATCCTTCATCAAACATTGACATAATAATATCTTGTATGAATGCTCTGCCAGTTTGATCTTTATTTGCTTCAACTGCTAAACAATTATTTAAATCTGACTTAACAGTTTCCAAATATCGATCATCATCATCTAATTTTACTTGACGAATATCAATAGCAGCACAGTCAACAGCGATTCTATTAAATATAGTGTTTATAAAAGTTCGTTCTTGACCTCTGGTAAAATATACTCTATCCGGTTTAAATGTTGAAGAATATCCTAGATCAATATATCTAGGTTGATAATATTGTTTACTTAAATCGTATGGAGGACCTTTTCCTAAAAAGGCATTCCATGCGTGCGATAATCTATCTAATAAGCCCATTTATTCAAACGCCTCCTTGTTGTGTTTATATGAAATATAAGCATCCATTAAAGCAGCAACATTATCTATCTTTGCTTCGTGACGCTTTTTATATAATTTTCTATTACCATTTGTATCTTCTAAAACTATGCAGTTTCCCATACAGAATTGCATTAATTCTTCATCAAATATAAGCATTCTACTTTCAGATAGTTTCTTTAATTCTCCTAATGGAACAGATTCTGTTTTAGAACCTTGAATAACTTTTTCAACACCAAAAGGTCCGTTTTCGGCAATCCATCTCTCAACAAATTCTTTTGCGTTATATGGGTCAAATCCAAATGTTCTTACATCATATCCTTTTTCTTGAATATGAGCATCTAAGTCGTCGAAAACATCTTGATCAATGTTTAATGTTATTCCATCCATTATTATTAAAGATCCTTCTCTTAAGAAATCTTCATATTTTAGCCTCATAGCACCTGGTAATTTATCAAATGTTGCTCTACTTATATAGCTTCTAGTTTTAACACCAAAGTCACCATTCTTAAGAGGAAAGAAAAATGTAAATGCACAAAAGTCATCTCCTTGTGATAAGTCTGCTCCTAATGCACATGGTAAACCCCAACATTCAATCTTTCCATGAGGTATGGTTTCTTCATAAGTAAAGTAATATGTATAACCTTCCATTGGTAAACCAAATCTTTTAGCTAAAATATCATTTCTAGTTGCTGGAGCTTGTTCGGCTCTTTCAACATCTAATTGATAAGCTTCATAGCTAACTGTTTTGCCAATATTTGGTTGAGCTTTAACCCAAAGTTCTGGGTGTCCTACTTCTTCTACATTATCTAATTTATACCACCAAATGGAAACATGCGGGTTATAATATTCGCCTTTTAAAATTTTAGTTAATTCCATTTTTATAGTGTCGCCAGGACCATTTCTAACAGTACCCTCTGAAGATATGGCTATAATTAAATAGTCATCTACCTTAGAAGCACCCTGTTCGATAGCTCCGACGACATCCTCATTAATATCACCAGATAACCATTCATCAATTGTAGCTATTTTACATCTTAAACCTTGAAGTTTATTAATACTCATTGGTCTAATCTCTAAAAGAGATCCTGTTAAAAAGTTTTCAATACCTTTCTTGGTCGAAGCTAATTTAACTCTATCTTTTTTAGAACCAGTTGTATTTTGAAGAGAACCCTCTGTTAAGAATTTAAACAAAGGACCTCTAGATCTAGTTATAGCTGTTCTTAATGGAGACATAACCTCTTCTGCTTGCTTCATAGTCGGAGCAGTAGTTATTTGATATGTCGTAGTAGTATCTATATTAAGATAATGTCCTTGAATAGTTGACGCATACATTGATTTAGCGCCACCTCTTCCTAAAATTATGTATTGTTTATGTATTAATCGTTTCTTTTTTCTTCTTCTGACATACTGTCCGCCTAAACCATTTGGATTAGGTTCAAACACAGTAATATCTTCGAAATAATACCATCCAAAAACTTGCTCAGCCCATAACTTAAATGAATCTAATAATTTTAAATCAGATCCATCTGTCAAAGTAAGTTCTTTTTCACAATACTTTATATAACCTTCTACGGCCAATTCATCGTAATAAATTCCTGGATTAGCTATAAGCTGATCTATACGATTCATTTCCATAGAAATTTCTTTGCATACTGGAATTTCACCTCTCATGACCGCATCTCTAAAACGGCCATAATATTTTGGCGTAGCCGTATTAGATAATGTGTGTGACATAATCTATTTAGATTCTTTTGCGCCTGATTCAGGTCGCGCAGATCCTCCTAAAGAAGTTGCTCCTGCCATAAGAGCACCTATACCACCTGCTAATAATGCGGTTGTTACTGCTGCTCCAACAGCTAATTTACCTTTTGAAAATCGCCCTTTTGCATCTCTAGTGACTGGACCTTTTCCAATCCATTTTCCAGTTTTGTATTTTCTTAATAAAAATGTTGATGCACCTGTTGCAATAAAAGTAGCGCCTATTTTAATGGCTGTATCTCTGTTAAAAGATCTGCCAGGTTGTGTTGTTCCAGTTAATTGTCTATATTGGGATTCTGCTCCCAAACGTTTATTTGCTTCAGCTAATTCCTTATCACTCATTTTAGTAGGATCTTTTTTAGGGGTGTAATCATCATAGTATCGTGCTTTTCCAGCATCTGTTAAAGTACCATCTTCATTTTGATAACGACGGACTCCCCACTTTTGACCTTTAATACCATGATGTATTAAATAGGTCTTTTCAATCATACCTGGATTCTCCCTATTTTTTTATCTCTACTTGGTGCTAAGGTTTTGCCATAAGTTTTTTGCAATTCTTTTTCTTCTTTATCATGACGTTTTTTGTCTAAGTGGCGTCCGATAAGACTGCCAACAATAGCAGCTCCAACAGCAACTAATGCCGTTTTAGCTATTGCTTTTGATTGTAGTTGTGAAGCAGTTGCTTTCTTTGTATCAACAAACTTCTTACCAATTAATCTATGTTTAGCAGCTATCGCACCACCAATAAGTCCTCCTGCTAAACCACCAGCAACCGTGGCTCCGATTCGTCTAGCACGTTCACGTTTACCAGCTTCGGTATAACTACCATCTTCATTTTGATAACGACGGACTCCCCACTTTTGACCTTTAATACCATGATGAAAAAGTTCTTCTAGATCAGAATCACTATGCAATATTTCAGATTTTTCTCTATTTAAGAAATTTTCTTTCACTTGTTCATCAATATATTCATTAAATATAAAACCTGGTGCTTTAATAGCTTGATTAGATGCACTTGCATTAATGACATGATCTCGATATTTATTCCAAGCTTCTTCAAACCAGTCATAGTTTCTCCAACGCCATGAGATAGTATCCAATACTTCACAAACAGCTCTTGGTAAATCATCAAAAAAATCTCTTTTGACAATTTTTATAGAACCCTTTGCATCATCTTGTTCTCTTTTAATAATATACTTTTTTTCTTCATCGGAATACATTTTAATACCCTCCTTCTTTGGTATATAATCTCCATTCTAATTCCTTTGCTTGATTTGTATAAGCATCAATCAACGGACCTGTAGTAGGAGGATCAAATACTAATTTAACTTTAATGTATACATATGTTTTTACGTTTTCCATAAGAATATCATCTGACGTAAAATCAGACCATTCTTCTGAACCATCGTTAATTCTGAATCCAATGTTCTTTCCTTCAGAATCTTTCGGTCCAACGCCCATTTGAGCTAGATTTGCAAATACAGTATTGATGTGTAAGATAATATCTGCATCAAACACTGTAATACTTTCATTTATCCCTAATAATTTTTTAATAGAGGTAAGGATGTTTCCTCTTGTGTCAGTGTCCATAATATTATCTCCTTAAAATATAATTATTCAACTATTGCTATATACTGTTTTAAACAATATCCTTCTTTATTATTATATGAGACTTTAAACCATTCTCTATATTGACCAATAAGCTTTATCTTAGTTCCGCCTGGAATAAGATCTATAGTATTAGATTCTAAAGATGGATGTTCGCGTAATCTTAATCTACATCCTTGCAAGACGTTAGATTCTCTTTCTACAAATTTTCCCATTTATTTACCTCCAAGGAATTGTATCTCCAGGCTTTCGTTCTACTAACCTATTTTTATCTAATATCGATTCATCACCATAATGTAATGCATTATGTGTTTCTAATGATACGCATATTAAAAATTCTGGATCTAATAAAACTTCTGGATTATTCTCAATATCATCTAATGATATCGGATTCATATGATGAATTATAATGTTACCAAATATAGGATGATCACTACAACCTAAATCACATCCTTGGTCTCTAATTATAACTTTTTCTCGAATTTGTCTCCACTCTGTTGATTTATAAAATCTTTGATTTAAATATCGATCAAATCCGAATGTTTCATTTGCAACTATTCCATTTAGTTTTAAATATCTAAAACGATCTTCAAAAGAATGAAGCTGCATTAATTCTGTATAAGTTTTTATAACCATATTAAACCTCTTCATCTAATGGAATATCAACAGTGTCATCATTACCACTGTAACTACGCATAGCCTCCATTGCATCTGAATATAATTTCTCCATTCTTGCCGATGATTCAAGACTTGCTTTTTTAACTTCTAATAATTCAGTTTCTTTTTCTAATTTCTTTATCTCTAAAAGATTCTTGGTTGAACCAAGTTTTAAAAAATGAGTTGTTTCTTGAGAAGATGCTGTGCCATCACGAAGTCGCTGTTCAACTAAATCCATGGCTAAGGATATCATTTGCAACTCTCGTCCTTCTGGAGTAATTGCAGGACGTAAAGGTGGTCTATCTTCTAAAGAAGTTGATGAGATTACTCTACGTTTTGACATCTTTCACACTCCTCCTTATCTACTTATCTATGAGTATTTTAGAAAGTATACTAAGTTCTACCATACTTTCTCTTAACAATTATCCATATAAAGGAGTAAAAATAGGAGGAATATTAAGCAGCAATATCAGTAAAACCTATTTATGTACAGTAGCCCCTAATATACCTTCTAAAATACCCACTCTAGAATATAAGTGTCTTTCCCAAAACTCCCCCCGGAGAATTTTTGAAGACCCACGCGATTCCCTAGGGGGTGCCTTTTTTGCGGACCCCCCCCCTAGTACTATCATTATTTATTTAGGTGTCTCTTCACCTATATTTTTTAAAGAAGGATTTGCAACTTTTTTATACTTAACAAATTCTCCTTGTTTACTTATAGCACCTTCAAAGATTAATTGATCAATAGCCATTTCAATCTCAGCTTCATTTGCTTCATCTGGAAGCTGTAATGCTGGTTTAGCTATTCTTGCTAATCTTTCGCAAGTGTTATAACCTTTAGTTAAGTCATAGAAATACCATTCTTCCCAATTTAAGAAAGGATCAAATGGATTATCTGTAGTTGTTAGTCTATATTTCTCCATTTTAATTCTCCTTTCCAGATGAATATTTAACTATTGTTGATACAGACACGCCTAATAGATTAGCTATTTCCTCATTTGTATAACCTCTAGATGATAATGATTTCATTCTACTTATCTGATTCTTACTTAAGGAATTGCTATTTCTATAAGGTGTTGCTAATTGTCTGACCCTAGTTTTATCTGAGAAACGGAATATGTTCTTCAGAGTAGTAGGATGGATAGCACCTGCCTGTATTGCATCCCATTGTCTATCCGATATGGTTATCTCTTTTCTTTCTGCTCCTATATTAGCACGGGCTTTACTTAGTAATCTAGCACCTTTCTTAGTTTTTTCTTCTTCTGACATATGTGGATCCTCTTGGATCATAGCTCTTAATTGGGCACTAGCTATCATATTAGCCTGTCTTTCTTTAGGAGTATTCTTCAAAGCTTCATTTAATTGATATTTAAGATCAGCCACTTCTTCACTATATACTTTGGCTGCTGATGGTGAATATGTAACATCTTTTATGTAATAGGCTTCTTTTCTAGCCTCATTAGCTAGAGACTTCATCTTATTAGCATATTCAGCATACAATGTTTCTTGTGGCTTACCTGAAGATAATGTAAATGCGTCTTCGGCTTCGGCCATTTTAGTAGATTTCTGAGTGACAGGATGTGTTGTAATCTTTTCAGTAGATACTTTTTTAATTTCTCCTGTTTCTCTATCTTTGTAAAACATCTCACCATTTTGCTCGTAGATTCTAGCTTTTTGTTTCTTACCATTAGCATCTTTATACTCAACGTTTTTATATATAGCATTGGTATTTCTATATAAAACTTTTCCTGTGTTTGGATCAACATTTTGTGTATGTTTTTCTTTCTTAGTATAAACAACGCCAGTCTTTTCATCTAAGTATAACTGCTTCTTATCATCAATTAAAGTTA